>Ga0247814_10000860_pt1 | contig 20431 bp, 8 predicted proteins | sample UWRJL179409R1_FD_179947 | JGI IMG/M metagenome (GOLD analysis project Ga0247814, IMG submission 179947) | Plant litter microbial communities from Arlington Agricultural Research Station in Wisconsin, United States - UWRJ-L179-409R-1 | ecosystem: Environmental > Terrestrial > Plant litter >... | reverse complement strand
GTAGGTGCCCGCAGAAAGCCCTATGCGGTCTTCCGTCGTGATGGCCGGGCTTCCGCCCCAGTTGAACGAATATCCCGAGCCAGATCCGCCGCTTGGCGACAGGTTGATGGTTCCGTTCGTACCGCCGAGGCAGGATACGTTGGATACCGTCCTCGTTCCGCCTACCGCAACGGGTTGGGTTACCATTGCGCTTACCGTGCCCGTACAGCCCTTGGCGTCCGTGATGGTTACGGTATAAGTGCCTGCAGAAAGGGCAGTCCTGTCTTCCGTAGTAACACCACCGCCCCAGTTGAATGTATAGCCTGGGGTTCCACCACCCGGCGTCAGGTTCAGGGCGCCGTTCGTGCCGCCGTTACATAATAAATTGGTTATTACCATTGTGCCGGAAACGGCGGTCGGTTGTATCACCGTTATCGGAACCACGCCCGTACAGCCGTATGCGTCCGTAATCGTTACGCTGTAACTGCCGGCGCCGATGCCTGTCCTGTCCTGCGAGGTGATGCCGCCGCCCCAGTTATAGGTATAGCCCGGTAGTCCTCCCGTAGGGGTCAGGTCGATGGATCCGTTCGTTGCGCCGTTACATAATGGATTGGTTATGGTCGTCGTGCCAGAAATGGCGGTAGATTGGGTTATTGTAAAAGATTGGCTGGCTTGGCAACTGTTGGCGTCGGTAACCGTTACGGTCCATGTCCCGGCCGTTAATCCGGTTACGGATGTAGTGCCGTCGCCGGATGGATTTCCCGGTGTCCAGTTGTAGGTATAACCGCCTACGCCACCGGTTGCAGCATTAACCGAAGCTGCGCCGGTGTTCCCTCCAAAGCAGGCTATGTTGGTTTGTATACTCGGTGTCATGGCTAAAACCGGTGGGGCTGTAATCGTAAATGCTTGTGTAGCCACACACCCGTTGGCATCCGTTACCGTTACGGTATACGTATCGGCAACCAATGCAGTGATGGAACTTGTACCGTCTCCTGTAGGTGTGCCTGGGGTCCAGTTATAGGAATAACCACCCGTTCCGCCGGATGCACTTACTGTGGCACTACCATTGGCAAAGCCAAAGCAGGTAACATCTGATTGGCTGACAAAAGTGGCGTTAGGTGCCGAAGTTTCTATGCCTGTAAGGGCAAATGTATAATCGCTTTCATCGCAATCATTGTTCGCTATATGAAACGTAGCTTTTCGCTGCACCCCTAATGCGGATGCCTCAAAGGAAACGGAGAATGATCCTGTCCCCCCCACGGCTACCGATGAAACCGATGATGTAATCGTAAAGTCGCCGGCATCCGGGCCGTTGAGGTAATAGCTCGTGAGATTAAGCACGGCCGTGCCGGTATTTTCTATGACGAAGGTCTTTGTTATGGCGCCATTGCAGGAATTCCCGAAGTCGGTAAAATCTGCGGCAGACGGGATACTGTCACCGTTGGCGATCGACAGGGAGTTTCCTTTCACATTGATCTCGCTGCCTACACCCAGACGTATGCCAACAGTACTTGCGCTTTCGCTGGCTGATGCAATATCCAGCCGGCCATCATTATTAAAATCGCCGAGTGCCATCCGTCGCGATGCGCCGCCGGAAGTAGCCACGGTGGTTGATCCGCTGAAATTTCCGGCCCCGTCACCGTACCGGAGCTGCATCGATGCAGAAAGCCGGGATGCAGCCAGGTCAAGGTGCCCATCACCGTTGAGATCCCCAACAGCTACAGAGGTGGTGGAAGATCCTATGGCTACATCGGTAGTGCCCGAGAATCCGCCCAAGCCGTCACCAAGGCGAATGGAAACGGTACCCGAGCTGCTATTGGCTACGGCAAAATCCTGGTGGTTATCGTGATTAAAATCTGCAATATGGATGACATCACATCCCGCTCCTGCCGGAACGCTTGTGGTGCCGCTGAAGTTGCCGGCGCCATCACCCAGGCGGATCATTACCGCGTTTTGGGTTACGATGGCAATATCCTGGTTCCCATCCTCATTAAAGTCGCCTACCCCTACCGTCCAGTTAAAACCAACGGTGACTACATTGGGCATAGCGGTAAATCCGCCCAGTCCGTTACCCATACGGATATTGACCGTACTGCCGGATGTTCCTGAAACAAGATCTTGTTTTCCGTCATTATTAAAGTCGGCAACAGTAATACCGGTGGGGAAAGAACTAACGGCCACGGAAGTCGCGGCGGCAAATCCTCCCAAACCATCACCCAAACTGATAAAAAGCGCAGCTGAATTTACGGCCGAGTTCACGAGGTCCTGCTTGCCGTCGCCGTTAAAATCACCTATTGATACATAGCGCGGATTTGTTCCCACGCCGGTGAGGTCCGTCGTTCCCGTAAAACCACCCAAGCCATCGCCAAGGCGGATGGAAATGGTGTTCGATCCTGTATTTGCCGTAGCCAAATCCTGGTTTCCGTCGCCGTTAAAATCACCCACGGCAAGGCCCTGCGGACCGGTAGCCGTTGAAACATTCGTTGTCCCGGCTATTATTCCCTGGCTGCAATTCGGTTTTGTAATGGTCAACGTAAAAGTTGTTGTCGTAGTGCCGTTGCTTCCGGAAGCCTGTATCGTAACCGTATGGCTTCCCGCATGCATGGCATTCACAACACTTACAACCCCGGTAGTTGGATTTACCGTAAGGATTCCTTTTAAATTAGTATTGGAATAAACAATGACAGACGTCGCATTCAATGGTGCAGCGGAGGGGATTATTGTTGTGTTCTTTCCGGCAATGACTGTTGCATTGGGATAAACGCCCAATACCGGGGCTAAAGGATCAATGGCATCTGCACCTATACTGCCGGACGAAAATCCGGACCGTAGTTGCCCACCATAACCGACAGTTGTATTTCCTACTCGCTTTCCTGCAAATGGAACGGCATCCGTCAGACGAAAATATCCATCATTGGTTGGGCCGCCTGGGCCGCCATTACCTTCGGATGCGCGCATGACACTGCTTGGGTAACCTTCAAAATTTTCCGACCAGAACTGCGTCTGGGCATTGGTTTTGGCAACTACGCCAAATACCATGATGAGACCCAATAGCCATGAACCCAATAAACGTGGGGTAAATCCTAACTTCATAAATATATAACGGATTGAAATGAACGATGGAACGCCATGCACTAAATACCTCCAAGACGAACCGATGTGGCCCATACCAAAAGATACATAAAAGATTCGCATGGAGAAGTAGATATTAAATGAGTCGCAAAGCAACTCGCTGTTTTGCTGGGTTGCTGCGCGAATGTAGGGAGATTAAACCCGGAAGCCCTAAAAACACTAAAAATCAGGGGTTACCCCTTGCATGGTTGTGGCTATTGGTTAATTGATTGTCTTTGGTTACACAGAGGGCACCGCGATGCCACATTGGGCAAATCAATCAGCCAAGCAAACGAGTAGCGTAATAAGTCGTAAATCAAAAAGCGTAAATCGTAAATTAGAAACCATACTTCCCCTTATACCGCTCATAAAGTTCCTGCTGGTGGTTCTCCAGCGAAATCATCCGCCCGTCTATAAATGCGATTTCCACGTTGTTCGTCATCATATCCAAGGCATCGCCCGTAGAAATAAACAACGAAGCCGCCTTCCCTATCTCCAGGCTTCCGCAGGAATGGTCAATTCCCAGTATTTTGGCCGTGTTGAGTGTTATACTTTGCAGCGCCTGTTCCTTCGTTAAGCCGAAGCCCACCGCCGTGCCCGCCAAAAAAGGAAGGTTACGGCCACCCATCGTTTCCATGCTGCCCGAGTACGACAAGCCAAACAATACACCCGCATCCTGCAAGTATTTAGGTAAAGTATATGGCAAATCGTAGGCATCATCCATTTTATAGGGCAACGAATGCAAACGATCCAACAACACGGGAATATCATTTTCTTTCAAAAAATCAGCCACCAAGTGACTTTCCTCCCCACCACAAACAACTATTTTTTTAATGCCCAAGTCCTTAAAAAACAGAACACATTCCTTGATTTCTTTGGCACGGCTCACGTTCACGTATAAATTTTTCGACCCGTCGAACAAACCTTTCAAGGCGGACAAGGAAACATCTACGTTGGCCTGATTGAATACCTTGGCACGTTGCAGCAACAACGTCAGTTGGTCCAGCTGTTCGCGGCGTTTTTTGTTGGGTTCGTCCTCCCCCGGTTCTACCCACCAACCCGTACGGAAACGTTCCGGCGGCCAGTTGAGCCAGATGCCGTCATCGGCTTTCAGCACGGCGTCTTCCCAATTCCAACCATCCAACCTAAATACCGACGACATGCCCGAAATTAACCCACCGCGCGGCGAAGCCTGGCTATATAACACCCCGTTGGTACGGATGGTGGGAATGACCTTGCTATCCGTATTAAAACCGATCAAAGCCCGTACGGACGGATTGATCTCTCCCCGCTCGTTATAATCCTGCGTGGCGCGTACGGCATCCACCTCGTTTAAGCCCAACAAGTTATTGGGCAGAATAAAACCCGGATAAACATGTTTGCCCGTGGCATCGATGGTGGTATCAAACGCGACGGTTTCCTTTTTGGTGGATACCAGCGTAATCTTACCGTCCTTAAAACCCAAATCACCGTTTTGTATCACGGTTCCGTTTCCTACATGGATGGTGCCGCCCGTAATCAAAATAGATTTTGTTTGCGTAGGTGCGGGTGTTGGGCGTTGGGCGTATATCGTTAAACCATATAGCACAAATAAAATGCAAACCGCTGAGGAGCGCAGAGGGTACGCAGAGTTACGTAGAGAATACTTTTTTATTATGGTTTTATATGTCAATCTCATATTTATCAGTTTGTTTTTGCCATGAATGGATAAATTTTTCTCCGCGCGCCTCAGCGTATACCTCCGTGCGTCTCAGTGGTTTGTTTTATGATCTCTAATGATTATCTAAAAAATGTGGAATGCAAACCGCCGCAGCGAAACAGAGCATGGAACGAAGTGGAATAAAGTGGAGAGGAGGGTGCGCGGAGTTACACAGAGAATGCAGTTTTAAATTTGTTATAATTTTATATATTAAAGTCATCATTTATTAGTGTGGTTATATAATATCAAAGGTCCGTCTAAATATAAATTCCCCTCCGCGCGCCTCCGCGTAAACTTCAGCGCACCTCAGCGGTTTGTTTTGATTCACAATAAACAAAGTTATCATAAAGCACATTATCCATTCTCAATTAAATTCCCTCCGCGCACCTCCGCGACCTCTGCGGTTAAATCTAATATCTAACGTCTAATATCTAAAGTCTATTCCTCCAAGTCATCACAATGATACAGATGTTCCTTTTTCTCCACCGGCTTAGCCGCCTTGCCGCTTTTCACCTCGGGATCTTTCTGCATTTTGGCGATGATCCTCGCCCGTTCCGCATCCGCCGCTTTACGCAATTCCGCGTCGCGTTGAATGTCAAAATATAACACCCCGTCCACGAACGTTTGCTCGGGCTTGGCGTAAATGCTCAACGGTTCGTCATTCCATACCACCACATCCGCATCCTTGCCCACCTTTAGCGAACCCACCCGGTCATCGATGTGCAACATCCTCGCGGGATTAATCGTCACCAGGTTCCAGGCCTGTTCTTTGGTAAGGCCTCCATATTTCACCGTCTTGGCCGCCTCCTGGTTCAGGCGTCGGGCCATTTCGGCATCGTCGGAATTGATGCCCACGTTTACACCGGCTTTCAGCATGATGGCCGCATTGTACGGGATGGCCTCCCCCACTTCCATTTTGTAGGCCCACCAATCAGAGAACGTGGATGCATTGGCCCCATGCGCCAGCATCTTGTCCGCCACCTTGTAACCTTCCAAAATATGGGTAAACGTATTCACCTTAAAGCCCACGGAATCCGCCACCTTCATCAGCATATTGATTTCGCTTTGGATATAACTGTGGCACGTGATGAAACGTTTGCCGTGGATAATCTCCAGCAAGGTTTCCATGCGTAAATCCTGGCGAATTTCGTTGCCTTTGGCCTGGCGTTCTTTTTCGTATTCCTTGGCTTTGAGGAATTGGTCCAGGAAGAATTGCTCCACGCCCAGGCGCGTCTGCGGATAGCGCCAACCTTCGCCCCAGTTGCTCTGCTTCACGTTTTCGCCCAAGGCAAACTTGATGAAGCCCGGCGCGTTTTCAAATTTCAGTTCGTCGGGACTTCTGCCCCAGCGTAATTTGATCAACGACGACTGACCGCCGATTGCGTTAGCCGAGCCATGCAGTTGCTGCACCGTGGTTACCCCGCCCGCCAAATGACGGTATATGTTGATGTCGTCCGCATTGATGACGTCGCCCATGCGTACCTCGGACGAGTTGGACGAACCGCCCTCGTTTACCCCACGCGTGAGCGCGATGTGTGAGTGCTCATCCACGATGCCCGCGGTGATGTGCTTACCCGTGCAGTCGATTACCTGTGCACCTGCGGGAACTTTCAGGTTCTGGCCCATGGCGGAAATTTTCCCGTTCACCAGCAACAGGTCGGTATTCAATAATAACGCAGGTTCCCCGCTGGTCCAAACCGTACCGTTTTTCAGCAGATAGGTCTTTTTCTGGGGCAAGATATCAAACCCGAAAGAAGTCTGCGGAAACCAAACCGTACCCCGTTCAGCCTTTTCTTCCTCTTTCTTTTCTTCTGCTTTCTTATCGTCGGGTTTGCCTGAGCCTGTCGAAGGCATTGTCTTTTCCGCTTTCCAGTTGAAGCGTGATCCGTCGGGTGACATGCCCGTTCCTGTCCAAGAGGACTTGTCGGCAAAACCTTCCAGCCGGTAAGTGGTGGTGGAATCATTTCCGCGTACGTTCATCAATACCCGTTTACCGCTGACGGAAAACGTGCCTTTTCCCTTTTTGTCTCCCAGAAAGAACTCCGCTTTCGGTTGGTGGTAATGTCCGTTGATTTTCACCGTTACGCCCGACAGACCATTGCCCGAGAATGCAAACGTACCGCGCACGTCTACCTCGGGAATTTCCTGTACCGTATATTTTATGCCTTGGATCACGTGTTGCGTCATCACGGCCGAATCCTCGAACAGGTCGCCCGTGGAGAGGAAGAAGTTCGCGGGCGCACCCGCTTTTAGCGTGCCCAACGGTAAGGATGTGTTCAGCCAGGAGGCGGGTACCGTGGTGAGCGAGGCCAACACGGTTTCTTTGGGCAAACCGTGTTTCGTGAGCCAGCGCAGCCGTTCCCAAAATTTGCCTTTGTCCTTTTCCTTCAAACCATCCGCCGTGAGGGCGAAGGGAATGCCCGCCTCGTGCAGCATCACGGCGTTGAACGGCGCGTTTTCCCAATGTTTCAGTTCAGCCATCGATACGCGTAGGGCATCGTACGGGTCGTTGACGTCGGGGGCGGACGGAAAGTTTAACGGAATCGCCAGGCGCAAACGGTTGTTGCGGATCAGGTCCAGCCGTTGGTATTCGTCGCCGTTTCCTTTGGCAAAGAATACCAGCCCGAATTCCTTGGCCAAGTTGAGCATGCGTGGCAGGTCATATTTTTCGATTCCTTCAAACAGGAAAGGTAATTGCATGGACTGGTTTAAAGCCTCCAAGGACAGGTTACGCTCCGTGGTTTTTCCGTGGTGTCTGTACCAGAAGGCATCCAACATGGTCTGCCTCACCAAGGCGATGGAGCCGGCGAGCGAACCTGGGTAACTTTGTTTGGAAGTGCCTTTGTTTAGGGAGATACCCGATACCACATCCGCCTCCAGCAGTTGCTTACGGGCGGGCATATTTCCGGTGGATACCAAGGCACCCGTTCCGCGGAAGATGCCATCCCGGCGCACGGTGAGCACGGCGCCGAATCCGTTTTTGCGCAGTTCCGCGGCCTTGTCGGCATCGGCCTCGAAGTATTCGGCGGCCTTAAAGTCCGATTTTACGGCATCGTTCCATCCGTAGGCGCCCGCGCGTGCGCTTTCGTAGTTGGAGCGTTGGGCGGTGGCTACGGTTTGGGGTTTGAGTCCGTAATCGGATATGAGTTCCACGAAGGAGGGATATATAAATTGGCCCTGTGCGTCCGTGACTACTGCGCTTTCTGGCACTTTGACGGATTTGCCGGCGGCCAATATCTTGCCTTCTGCGTAGAGTAAGGTGGCATCTTCCACCATGGTGCCGGGCTCCATATACAGGCGGGCGTGGGTGATGGCGTATATGGATTTGTCCGTGCTTTGGGTGCCGTTTACGGGGAATGTGCCTTGGGCGGATGTGCCTAGCGAACCCGCCAGCATCAATACGCCTATTCCAATGTTTCTAACCATCATCTATAATCGTAATTCGTGAATCGTCATTCGTAAATAAGGAAGGGTGAATTACGTTATTTTTTCGCACCTATCAAAAGCCACCCCAAGAGACGTACGCAGCAGCGCAAATCCGGATAACTATCGGGATTGCGCTATTCAATCCCATCTTTTTTTGTTCTTACGGCCCACCCGTCACCTCGAGCGAAGCCGAGAGGCAACATTCCCATTCTTAACTTTCAATTAATTCTGCGTGCTGCCTCCCACCCCACATCTTCCCTACGCACCGGGATTTGCAGGGGTGCGCTTCGCTCCCGCACATAATTTACTAACCTTAGAAGTTGATGCGCTCTCCGATCTAATATCTAAGTCTAACATCTATTTCAGTGCCTCCCTTCGGTCGCCCTTACAATCCCTGCCCGAGAATATTCATCCACTTTTCAACAATGCATTTTCCTCTTTGAAAGATTAGTTATGTTTGTTGAGAAACATATTTTTTTACCATTTGACATAATTAATTGATTATAAAAACATAATTCTATTGGAGAATACAAGATAATAATTAATGGCATCAAACTTTTTTACAAATCAAGGCGAGAATACACTTTACAAGAAATTTGTAGGCGTATTTGAGCACATGCAAAATATTGAGTACTTTAAATCAGTTATTGGCTATTTTAGAGCATCAGGATATTTCGCAATTCGAAAACACTTCCCTACCAACCTAAAAGTGAAAATCATAGCGGGCATCAATGTCGATCCCTTCATCGCATTAGCACAAAAAAAGGGACTTTTATTTAACCTTAATGTCAAAGACACTAAAGAATCATTTATAGAATCTATTCAGAAAGACATCATTAATGCGAAATATGGCAAGAGTATCGAGGAAGGTATATTTCAACTGATTAGTGACATTGCAGATGGACGAATCGAAATTAGGGCACACAATTCAAAAAAACTACATTCTAAATTTTACATTTTTCTTTCTCCCAATTTTAACGAACATAACCCGAATGGAATGGTGATAATGGGTTCGTCAAATCTATCAGCACAAGGTCTAGGACTTGAAGCGGTAGAATATAATTACGAAATGAATGTTGAACTGAGAGATTACGAAAATGTAAAGTTTGCCAACACCGAATTTGAAAAACTTTGGGAACAAAGCACACCAATACTTCCAGTTGATGCGCCTGCATTGATTAAGAAAACGTTTTTAGAATTAAATCCTACGCCTTTTGAATTATATGTAAAATTCTTAATCGAATTTTTCGGAAAGAATATTGAATACGACCCTGACAGCATTAGCGATATTCCGCTAAAGAAGTTCAAAAAGTTGAGCTATCAGATTGATGCTGTAAATCAAGGTTACGAATTGCTTTTAAAGCACAATGGTTTCTTTTTGGCAGATGTTGTTGGAACAGGTAAAACGGTAATGGCTGCTTTGCTTGCAAAGAAATTCATTATCAACAACGGACCAAAAACTAAAGTTCTTATTGTCTATCCGCCAACACTGGAAAAGAACTGGAAAAGCACTTTCAAAGAATTTAGGATTGATGAAAAGTGTCATTTCATTGCCAATGGTAGTTTGAATAAAATTGTTGAAGGCGACCACAACTACTCCGATAAAGAACGCTATGATCTAATTCTTGTAGACGAAGCCCACAAGTTTAGAAACCACAGAAGCCAACAGTTTGAGAACTTACAGGTTATTTGCAAATCAGGACGTGAAAATATTGGTGGAATAGATGGTTTCGAAAAAAAGGTAGTATTGATTTCAGCAACTCCATTAAACAATAAACCCGAAGATATTTATTACCTAATTTCTTTATTCCAAGATATTAGAAATAGCAATTTGGCCGAAACCAATTTGCAAAAATACTTCTACCCTCATATCATTCGTTACAAAACCTTAATCCAACAAACACCGCTTGACCTGCAAGCGATTCAAGATATTTTTACTGACATCCGAGACAAAGTTGTTAAGGACATAACTATTCGCAGAACGAGAACAGATTTAAAGAAAAATGAACGCTATGCAAAAGACTTGCTAGAGCAAGGAATTACTTTTCCGCAAGTAGCTGACCCTTTCGCTAATGAATACGAGCTGCCCCACAATTTGGCAACCTTATTCCTAGATACAGCTAACAGTATCATCGACAAAAATAAAATTGACTTTTTCCGCTATCAGGCAATTGCGTATCTAACGGATGAAGCAAACAACGGCCTTTATCAAAGTGCTCAAACTATTTCTCGTTCTTTGGCTTTCATAATGCAAACGCAGTTAATCAAGCGTTTGGAAAGTAGTTTTTATGCTTTCAAAAACTCGTTAAGTAAAATCACTGCTTCAACCAAGCAAATGATTGAAATGTATGAAAGAGACAGTGTTTTCATTGCTCCTGATTTAGATATTTCAGATCTACTGAACAAAGGTTACACAGACGAAGAAATTGAAATTGAAATTCTGAAAATTGACGATGACAAGCCGAAGAATAAGAAATTCAAACAAACCGATTTCAAAAACGGCTTTATAGAAGGCTTGCGAAACGATTATGAAAACTTGCTTTCGTTAAATGAAAGATGGCAAGCCATTGAAGAACACAACGACCCGAAATGGAATGTGTTTATTGAGCTTCTTGACAACGAATATTTCAATAAAGACAAAAACGAATTAGGCAAACTGGTAATCTTCACCGAATCGGCAGACACCTTAAATTACCTGACTTCACGACTGAAAAAGGAAACTTCATACAAGGTCTTAAGCATTACTTCTGAAAACAGAAACAAAGAGTTTGAAACAATTCGTGAAAATTTTGATGCCAATTACGAACGCGCATTTAGAAATGATTACGACATCATTCTGACAACCGATGTATTGGCAGAAGGAATAAACTTGCACAGAGCCAATGTAATTGTAAACTATGATACACCTTGGAATCCAACAAGACTCATTCAAAGACTTGGGCGTATCAACCGCATTGGAACGAAAGCCCAATTCATTTACAATTACAACTTCTACCCTTCCGAACACGGAGACAACCGAATTAACCTTCGTCAAAAATCATTAGTAAAACTTCAAAGTAGTCACAGCACATTTGGAGAGGATAATAAAATTTATACGCTGGATGAGATTATAGACCAGTTCCGAATGTTTGAAGAGAAGGACGAAGATAAAGACCTGCGAACAGAGTATTTGGAGTGGTTGCGTAAATACAGAGAGCAAAATGAAGAGCATTTTAACGCCATCAGAAAAATGCCTTTAAAAGTTCGTTGCATTCGCAAAGCTACTGAAAATGAAATCAGCATTGCCTTTGTGAAAAATGGAGAATACAAAAATATATACCTGCATTCCGAAGGAAAATCTTATGCAATTCCTTTTGAAAAGGCTGTAAAGATTTTTGAAGCACAAAAATCAGAAGAAGGCATTTCGCCTGCGCCTGATGTGCATTATAAACACATCAATCACATTTTGCAACAATTTGAAAGAGACATAACCACTCCCGAAATGATTGGTGGCAACGAAGATAAATTGGATGTAAGGTCAAACAAGGCTCTGAATGATTTGAATAACTGGATTGCCAACCAAATCTTATCATCGCCTGCAGCTATTGAAGCAGGAACAAACTTGTTGCCTTTGCTCAAACACGGCACTTACACCAATCTTACAAACGAAGTTTATAAATTAAGAAACGAAACAAATCCAATGAAATTGGATTTGGAATTGATAAAGCTTTCAAGGAAATATACTTCCAAAATTAAGCGACAAGCTAAAAAGGATGTAGAACCCTTGCAACCAAAAATTATCATCTCCGAAACCTTTGTTTCATAAACGAATTGACTAATGACGGTATCAGAAATAAGACAAATACTCGAAAGCCCATACGATAGAAAAGTGTGGAAAGGCTTTTTGCAAACGCAGTTTACTAATAATAAACTGAATGCAGAAGACCGCACCATTTCATTATCAGATAAAACGTTGAGCAAACATTGCTTGAGTTTGGGTAATTATGAAATAAACGAATACACTAAAATTGGAATTTTTGAGGTTGAACTAAACGAAAAGGTAAACATTACCCGAAACCGTGTTGCACTTAGAAATTTGATTAAAGACCTAACCAAACAAGTAGCTGGTGCAATGGTGGTTTTTGTGCAAGGCGACAAATGGCGTTTCAGTTACATCAGCAAACGCAAAATAAAAAACCAGGACACCAACGAAATACAAGACAAAGAAACCGCACCAAAACGTTACACCTATTTATTTGGTAAAGGCGAGAAAGCACTAACCGCAACACAGCGTTTTGACAAACTCATTCAAAAACAGAAAGATAATCTATTTGACCTGCTTTCATTAGATGATTTTGATGAAGCTTTCTCTGTAGAAAAATTGAGTAAAGAGTTTTTTGCTAACTACAAAAACGCTTACGAAGATTTTGTGCAATTCCTTACAGGTAAACGATATGCAAAAAAAGGCAGCAAATATGCTGAACAAGTTATCAGTGAACCGAATTGGCAACTAACCGCATTATTTAGCAAAGATGAAAAGCAAGCCCGTGATTTTGTAAAACGAATGATGGGCAGAATTGTGTTCTTGTATTTCATACAAAAGAAAGGTTGGCTTTCGGTAAAACAAGGTAAAAAATGGGGCGCAGGAAATCCAGATTATTTATATGACTTATTTAAAAAATCAAAGCAAAAAGATGATTTCTATGCCCGTGAATTAGTGCCTTTGTTTTTTACTCGATTAAATAACGAGGATTCTGAAAATACAGCCAGAGAAGAACGCTTTCCTTATTTGAATGGTGGTCTTTTTGACGACACACAAGACAGGAAATACAACAAGCTGCATTTACCCGAAGATGTTTTTGAAAGAATGTTTGACACATTCAACAACTACAACTTTACTATTTACGAAGATGCTCCTGATGAACATACAGTAGCGGTTGACCCCGAAATGCTGGGACATATTTTTGAAAACTTATTGGAAGACAATAAAGACAAAGGAGCTTTTTATACACCAAAAGAGATTGTGCATTATATGTGCAAGGAAAGTTTGAAAGCCTATTTATTTGCACAAGACGAAAAACAATATGCTGATGACTTGGCGAAAACTACAATTGACAAAATAATCCAACAACAGGAACTGAACGGAGAAGAAACAACATTTGCCGAAAAAAATGCTTACAAAATAATTGATGCTTTAGACAATGTAAAAATTTGCGACCCTGCCATAGGTTCGGGCGCTTTTCCAATGGGCTTGTTGCAGGCAATATTTAATACACAAATTTATTTACAGGACCTCAAAGGCTTTAAGAAAGCTAAAACAGATGCTGATATTAAAAAGCATATTATTGAAGAGAGCATTTACGGTGTAGATATTGATGCAGGTGCGGTTGATATTGCCCGATTGCGTTTTTGGTTGAGTTTGGTCGTAGATGAACAAGAACCACAACCATTGCCAAACCTTGACTTCAAAATTATTTGTGCCAATACATTAATTCCTTTAGGTGAAATAAACAGCTTGGATATGGATTCTAAAGCAAGTTTGGCTGTAAAGGAATTAGAAAAAATACGCCACGATTTTTTTAATGTGAGCAGCGAAAGCAAACTTAATTTGGAACGCCAATTTAAAAAAGTGCAAACAGATTTGCTGAATTTACGTGATTTAACAACCAAAGACAACTACGAGTTCTACACCAAACTTTATGGTTTTAATCCCTTTGATTTTGAAGCCGCGCCTTGTTCTTGGTTTGACCCTTGGTGGATGTTTGGTGTAAAAGACGGTTTCGATATTGTGATTGGAAACCCTCCTTACATAAAAGAACCGACCAACAAAAGTGCTTTTGATGGTTTTAGAAAAACTAAATACTATCAAGGAAAAATGGATTTGTGGTATGGTTTTGCTTGTGTAATGCTAGACAACTTGAAAAAGGATACAGGTATTTTGACTTTTATCGCTACAAATAATTGGGTTACTAACACAGGGGCTTCTAAGTTTAGAAACAAAGTGTCTGAGGATGCTCAAATATTACAGTTGATAGATTTTGGCAACTACAAAATATTTGAAAGTGCTGACATACAAACAATGATTATGTTGTTCAAATCGAACAATCAATTACCTGAGTATCCTTTTGAATATAGAAGAATTGTAGATACAGAAGTTGATTTGGATGACATTGTTCAAATATTTAATGGTAACGATAGCCACAAAATTCAGATTCTAAACCCTATATTTAGTCGTGAAGTATTAAAAGATAAGTCTTTTCTTTTTAGTGAAGGAGGGCTTGAAAGTATTCTCACTCAAATACAAATTTCATCCAATTTTACTTTGGATGGTAAATTAGAAATAGCACAAGGCATTGTTCCTAATCCAGATGTAGTTAGTAAAAATTCGCTTTTTAAAATACCAAATAGCAAAATTGAAAATTACGATATTAAAGTAGGTGATGGTGTTTTTGTAATCGAGAATGATCAGGCATCAAATTTTCCACAAAACGAACAATCAATTATTAAACCTCTTTGGGAACCTTATGAAATAGAAAGGTTCTATGTGCCAAATAATCATCAAAAATCTATTATCTATTTTACAAAGAAAGTTCTTTCGAAAGACTACCCATCAATTATCTCACATTTAGAAAAATTCCGAGAGATTATGGATGAACGAAGGGAGAACCAACAAGGTAAATTAAAATTTTATCAATTACATTGGCCACGGGATGACTATTTCTTTGAAAAAGGACCTAAGATACTTGGGGTAAGAAAATGTCAGAAGCCAACATTCGCATATACGGAAGAAGAAGCCTATGTAATGATGGCAATGAATGTCATCAAATGTAAACAAGTAAATGCGAAATATTTAACGGCTCTACTTAACTCCAAGCTTATTGCATTTTGGTTAAAGCATAAAGGAAAAATGCAAGGCTTCCAATATCAAGTTGACAAAGAACCCTTAGTTGATTTACCACTTATTAAAACAAACCAAGACCAAATATTTGCTTCATTGGTTGATTATATACTTTTCTTAAAAGCTAATTCAGAAATAAAAGCAAATCAATATGTAACCAATGAACATATCATTCAGTCATTTGAGGAAGTAATTAATGCTTGCGTTTATGAACTTTACTTTGCTGAACATATGAAGGAAAAGGAAATAGATGTTTTACGATTTGCTAAAGAGTTAATCAAGCCAATTAGTAATAAAGAGAAACCAAAGGAGAAAGCAGATATTATAAATTCCGTTTACTCTAAACTTAAAGAGCCAAGTAACGAAATCCGTAACAGAATGCTCCTTTTTGCTACTCGAAGTGAAAACATTCTATTACCAATTCAAAAGATTTATTGAAATGAAGCGAATATCAAAACTGACCATAAATAATTTTAAGGCATTCAAAGAAAGCGAAACAATTTCCTTTGATTCTAAAAATGTATTGGTTCACGGAACTAATGGTAGCGGAAAGTCATCTGTTTACTGGACTCTTTATACATTTCTACAAAGTAGTGTGAAAACAGATTTAGGTGAAGTTCATAAATACTTTCGCTTAAACGACCCTCAAAGCCTTAGAAATATTCACGCACAAGACACTGCGGATTCCTTTATTGAATTAGAGTTAGAAGATACGGAAAGCCACGTAAAACAAACCTATAAAATTTCAGAAAACCTTGTAAATACCCAAGAGCCTGGGGATAGTAATATTAAGGATGCGAACCAAGCCAGCGATTTTATCAATTACCGCTTATTACTTAACTTCTATAATTCTGCTCATTCCGAAGAAATTGAATTGTTTTGGGTTTTTCACAGAGATATTTTGCCTTATTTTAGCAATGCAAACGGTGAGAATTTTGGTGTTCTATACAAAGCTATTTCTGAAAATAGATTAGAGAAAAGAAAAGAGTCTGAAAAAGCGAACAGAAATATTGCTCGTTTAAGTGGATTAACTGTAAATACACTAAGGAGAGCATATACAGCTGGGATTACAAACTTCAATCGAACTTTAGAAACATTTGTTACGGAACTGGTTCAGCCAGCCAACAATTTCCTAAATACTCATTTTTTGAATGGTAATGCTTCCTTGAAAATTTCTTTGGCGTTGGTTAGTGATGCAACATATAACGGCAGAACAGACGAGTTAAATCCACCGAGCATCAAAATGACGATAGAACAATTGCTTGAAGATGGAACCTACAGAATCATAGATCGTCCACATTCTTTTTTAAATGAAGCAAGACTTACACAAATTGCTTTATCAGTTCGGTTGGCCGCAATGCTTTACAGACCACAAGCGAATAACTTATTTAAGTTCTTAGTTCTTGATGATATGCTTATAAGTTTGGATATGAGCAACAGGATGACAGTTGTGAAAATCATTCTTACAGACACTGCGTTTGCAGACTTTCAACTCATTATTCTAACACACGACAAAGCATTTTTCAATTTGATAAAACGAAAGACAATTTCACAAGATTGGAAATATTTTGACTTTGTAAGAGACAACAATCCAGCAAGTAAGCCTGTAATAAAAGATTCAAAAACAGATTTGGAAAAAGCTAAGGAGTATTTTGAAAACAAAGATCTTGACGGGTGTGCAAACTTTTTAAGGAAAGCAGCCGAAAATATGCTTACCCATTTCATTGATCCAAATATGGATGAGATTGATGCAGGGTTTGAAACATTGTCAAACAAAATTAAACGAGCAATGAATATTGTAGGTGAAGATGGCTATGCCCAATTCAAAAGAAGATTTATAAAACCAAGTCTACCCGCAAACATACTTGTAGAAATCCAAAACGATTTTGAGAATAATGGTGCTTTATCTGATAATGAAAAAGGAAGATTAAGAGGTCTTAAAAGTGAAGTGCTTCAATTTACTATTCAGCAAAATCAGCAGAATGCTGTTTCGAAAAATATTTTAGAAGAACTGACTGAACTAAAAGACAGAATTTTAAATCCTCACTCACACGGAAACGATATGCCGTTGTATGAGCAAGAATTGAAGGACGCAATCGAAGTTATCGAAGAGTTGAAAGTTTTCCTGGATTCTAAAGCACAACCGTAAGTATGTTTATCACCCAACCCAAAATATTCATCAGTAGCACAGTTTTCGATTTAACCAACGAAAGAACTGCTGCATACAATGCCGTTAATAAAATTGGCGGGTTTCCAATAATGTCCGAAAAGACAATGGAGGCACAAAGCATAGATTCGCTTACTGCTTGTTTGAGTAAAGTAATGGAATCAGATATTTATGTATTGATTTTAGGTGGTCGTTACGGTTGGCAACCAGAAGGTAAAGAATCTATAACTGAAATGGAATATCAGACTGCAAGAAGTAAAAATATTCCTGTATTGGTAATTAATACTACATATCCTAAAGAACCCTTACAACAGGAATTTGAAAAACGTGTTGAACCAAACTATTTCCGAAAAACTGTTAATGACGCCTTTGAATTGGAAAAAGAATTAGAACAGGCATTAAAATCCGAAATAGATAAAAAACAAAACGAATATTTCAACAAAACAGAGCCTGTTTACTCAAATCTAGTGAAGATTGAGTTTCCAAGTTATTTGTATGTTGCTGATTTAGATATTGACAAGAATGCAGTAAAACAATACAACAAGGAAAGAAAGCGCCCATTCTTTAAACCAAGTTTGCATGATTATGCTGTTTCGGCTTTGTATATGCAAGATATTTCATTTCCTCACGATTGGTTGGTTTGGGATGGGAAAATTATAACCTTTCATAATCTGCAAGATGATTCCGTAGGCCTAACCAAAATTATTGACAGAGGAACAACAGACTCATTTGCTTGCGATGAGTTTTACGAAACATCAGCAGACCATTTATCGCAATTCAAATATCTATTGAAAAAATGCCTTGAAGCCAAACTCCATAAACTAAAAATCAAATGGTTCAAAGATGAAAAGTTATTTGCTTTTCTCCCTGTTCAGAAAGACGAATTAGGCAGATGGCAACCAAGATCAATTGAATGGACAAAAACTGTTAAGCGAGCGACACGCAAGGTTGTGGAAATTAAAAAAAATCTAAAAAACACTGATGAAGTATTTAATATGAGATGCCTCGCCTTTAAAACTGGTTTTGAAAATTTTGACAACTATTGGTATATCTCTTTGAAACCAGAATGGATTTTTCTCTGGAGTGATTTTAAAGTTTGTCACTTAGCATTCAAAAATATTCAGTGGCTGAAAAAAACAGAAAGGAATATGCACGTATTTAATCATTTTAATTTCATTCTTCGTTACCTCCAACCATCACAAATGGAATCTTTATTTGATAAAGACTATCCTTTTATTAAGTTAGAAAAAATTGAAAAGTTTGATTTTTCTCCTATCGTTCCTGATAATGTTTGGAACAGTTTAGAAGCGATAGTCACGCAGAAAAAACTTCAAGACGAAGACGGAAACGTAGATTTATTTGAACTATGAAAGCTGACTATATACAAGAACCTTTTTTATTATTCGGCAAGGGCAAAAGTATTTGTCCAAGAGAAGGTATTTCAGAGTTAGATGTTTATGACACAGTAATACAGGCGAGAAAAAGTCAATTATTACTTGGGATAATAGGAATTGACGAAGACGTTGAAAATCTAAAGAATTGGTTAAAGCGATTTGAAAGTTATATTCCCGCTAACCCAAAGGGCAAACAAAAAGGTTTATTTAAATCATTCCCTGGCTTTCACCAAGAGAAAGGTTTTTGTGCAAAATTTATTTACGATTCAAATTATGAAAGAATCCTTTCACCCAATGATATAAAAAACATTTTAAAGGAACCTAATAGGGATAAAAGGGTAATTGATGCTGTTAACTTATTTGGTGAAAACATTGGTTTTCTTTCTGATGTTAAAAATTGCGATGTGATAATTTGCATCATTCCAAAAAGTTTTGAAGGAAAAATTGTAAAAGAAAATAAAGACGACGAACCAGTAGAGCAAGTAGCCGAGGATAGCGAAGAGCCAGAATTAGAATTGAATTTTAGGCGTGCATTAAAAGCGCGCGCCATGAAATACAATACACCTATTCAGCTATTGAGGGAATTTGTACTTCATGACAGCAATAAATCACAAGATGCCGCAACAAAAGCTTGGAATTTATGCACAGCACTATATTATAAGGGACTACAAACTATCCCTTGGAAATTAGAAGTTGACGAAAACAAGCCAAAAGTTTGTTTTGTTGGGATTGGATTTTATAAAAGCAGGGACAAGAAGACCATTCAAACTAGTTTAGCACAGATTTTCAATGAAAATGGTAAAGGTGTAATACTTCGAGGCACTCCCGTAATGGAAGACAAGGATGACAGGAAACCTCACTTAACTTACGAGCAATCATTAAATCTCCTTAAGGACGCTTTGATAAAATATAAATTTGCTACTGGTACAATGCCAGGAAGAGTCGTTTTACACAAAACCTCGAAATATTACGAAGACGAATTGGACGGTTTTACTCAAGCAATGGAAGACTTAGGAATTACGGAATATGATATTGTTACTGTGATGGAAACAGATTTACGTTTCTTTCGAAATAATCTATATCCCCCAGTAAGAGGTTCTTTATTTTCATTAACAGAACAAAGACATATTCTTTATACAAGAGGTTCGGTCCATCAGTATCAAACATATCCAGGTATGTATATTCCTGCTCCTTTGGAAATTAGAATAATTACCTCGGTTTCATCTATAAAAACAGTTTGCAAGGAAATTCTTGGGTTAACAAAAATGAATTGGAACAATACTCAATTCGATAACAAATATCCAATTACAATTGGATGTGCTAGACGAGTTGGAGAAATCATGAAGTATATGGGCGATAATGAACAACCAAAAGAATCGTATGCTTTTTATATGTAAATATCATTATGTTCCCTTCAGCTAATGACTTCTAATATCCTAAATAATCCAAACCAACACATAATTACACAAAGCGTGCCTTTAGAGACTAATTCTTTTTCAACTCCAATTTAGCACAAACCTCATTCAACAACTCACAAGGATTTGCCCCAATAGCTAAAGCTATCAGGTAAAGTTCATCAGCCCTCAATCTTGTATCTGGATTATTTGAAAGTTCACTCAACCTTGTTTTGCTAATTCCTGTTTTACGAGAAACGTCAGAACGGTTAATAGATCGTCGTGAAAGATAAAGTCCTAATTCGGTCATATTTCTGTTATTCGGACAATAAAAGTATATAAGCAGATAATTTTTTCCGATTTTAAGAACACGAAGTATTACAT
>Ga0247814_10000858_pt1 | contig 20454 bp, 18 predicted proteins | sample UWRJL179409R1_FD_179947 | JGI IMG/M metagenome (GOLD analysis project Ga0247814, IMG submission 179947) | Plant litter microbial communities from Arlington Agricultural Research Station in Wisconsin, United States - UWRJ-L179-409R-1 | ecosystem: Environmental > Terrestrial > Plant litter >... | reverse complement strand
GTGGTGGGGATCATGGGATAAACACAGTTTATGGGTTGACCACAAATTAATTTTTTGAACTGAGGCTAACTTCCCCTTGAAGGTTCGACTCCTTCCCCAACAGCTGTTTTTTTATATTGATAAGTTAATGATTAGGTAATCCGGAGGCGGGTTACCTTTTTGTTTTTTAAACAAAAAAATCCCTCCGTTTTACTGAAGGGATTTAGATACTACGGGTTATGTTAACAGTGTTACTTAAGTTATCTGGCAGAATTACTTATTGGTTACTTACTTTCATCCCATATTTTTCACTGAACTTTTTATCAAGTTGTTTATGCAGATTGTCGAGATTAATATCCCTGCCCTGTATAAAAGCTTTCTCTACATGATTTGATTTCATATCCAGTGCATCTCCAGTAGAGATGAACAGGGTAGCATCTTTTCCTGTTTCCAGGCTTCCAGCCGTTTTATCTATTCCCAGTACCTTCGCTGTATTCAGCGTAATAGCAGAGAGGGCTTTCTCTTTATCTAAACCCCAGGCAGCTACAGTTCCTGCCATAAAGGGCAGATTTCTCTGTTGCCAGTAACCTTCAATACTAATCACAACATTCACCCCGGCGTTGGCCAGAACAGCAGCATTTTTATAGGGCATATTAACATCATCATCTGTACTATTTGGTAGAGCATGCGGCTGTTTAACAACAACTGAAATGTCATTAGCTTTCAAAAAGTCGGTTATCAGATAGGCTTCCTCTCCGCCCACAATTACTGGTTTGATATTAAACTTCTTTGCAAAATTTACTGCTGACACGATATCTTTCTGTGAGTTCGCTGTGATGAATAACTGCTGTTTCCCATCAAACAAATGTTTCATTGCAGCAAACCTCGTATTTGTTACTGCAGGGCCAGACAAGACGGCATATCCACTAGCTTCTGAAAAGAATTGCTCCAGTTCATTAATCGCATTTTGCTTACGCTCTGCCAGTGCTTCAGGTGTTAATTGCATAGTTCTTCCAAAACCTCTGGAACGTGGTGTTACGGGCCAGTTCATGTGCATAGCATCATCAGTTTTTATTGCCGCATCTTCCCAGTTCCAGGCATCGAGCTGTACTACGGAAGAACTTCCGGCTATAGAACCGCCTTCTGGTGTAACCTGCGCCATTAAAATACCGTTGCTTCGCAATGTTGCCGGAACTTTTGAATCTGTGTTGTAAGCGATTAGTGACCGGATATGCGGGTTCAAGTTACCGATCTCTGCAAAATCAAGTGTTGCCTTTACCGATTCAAATTCGGTTAACCCCAGGTTGGTTACTGGTGCGATAAATCCTGGATAAAGGTGTTTGCCATCAGCTTTAATTACTAAAAGATCATCTTGTGGGACCTGGCCGTTAGCAGTTACAGACAAAATTTTACCGTTACTAAATACAATTGTCCCATTCTGGATCACTGTACCATTCCCAATATGAACTGTACCACCTGTAATTGCAATTGTTTTTGTCTGTTTAGCTGCTGGCGAGATGTTGGCCTGTGCAAAACAGCTTAATGTTCCTGCTGAGATCAGCAGCGTAAATAGATATTTATTCATGTGAGTGTACTCCTTCCATTTCAGTTAATTCGGCAGAATAATCTCCCAGTGTTTCACAGTTATATAAACGTGGCGATTGAGGTGCCGGGCGCTGGGTTTTTGCACCTTTATTTTTGCTGTCAATCATCTTTTGTGCTAAGCGGGATTTTTCCAGTTGCTGACTTGCACGGATCTGTGCATCCTTTTCTATATCCCAATAGGCAATTCCGTCAACAAATGTTTTCTCCGCTTTTGCATAGATAGATAAAGGATTGTCTGACCATACTACTACATCAGCGTCTTTACCTGCTTTTAAGCTGCCTACGCGGTTGTCGATATGCAGCATTTTGGCCGGGTTAAGGGTAACGAATTTAAGTGCATCCTCCTCTGGTACATTTCCGTACAGGACTGCCTTGCCGGCTTCCTGGTTGAGGCGCCTTGCCATTTCTGCATCATCAGAATTGAAAGCGGTGTTAATACCGATATTATGCATGATTTTCCCATTGTAGGGGATAGCTTCTGCAACCTCCATTTTATAAGCCCACCAGTCAGAAAATGTAGAACCGCTGATACCATGTGCCTTCATTTTATCAGCCACTTTATAACCTTCTAAAATATGCGTGAATGTATTAATTTTGAAGCCAAGGCTATCTGCAACATGAATCAGCATGTTAATTTCGGATTGAACATACGAGTGACAGGTGATAAAGCGTTTATTATCGAGGATTTCTACAATGGCATCCAGTTCTAAATCCCTGCGTACGGCATTGCCTTTTACTGCCATTGCTTTTTTGTATTCTTTGGCACGCGTAAAGTCATCCACAAATGTTTGTTCTACACCCATCCTTGTTACCGGGAAGCGCAGACCGGAACCAAAGTTACTTTGCTTTACATTTTCACCGAGTGCGAATTTAATAAAGCCGTCGTTGCCACCAAACTTCAGCTCTTCAGGTGATTTACCCCAGCGTAGTTTGATGAGCTGCGACTGCCCGCCGATTGGATTGGCGGAGCCATGCAGCAGATGAGAAGTGGTTACCCCGCCTGCCAGCTGCCTGTAAATATTAACATCTTCAGAATTTACCACATCGGCAATGCGTACTTCGGAGGTAGAAGATTGTGCCCCTTCGTTTACACCGCCATCTATGCCAATATGAGAATGCTCATCCACAATACCAGCGGTTATATGTTTACCTGTCGCATCAATAACTTTTGCACCACCGGCAGCAAGGCCCTTGCCTACAGCTTTAATTTTTCCGTTTTCTAAAAGAACATCTGCATTTAACAGTACCCCTTCTTTTTCATTGGTCCATACTGTCGCATTTTTCAGGAGGACAGTTTCTTGTTGTGGAGCTGTTTCGTTACCGAAAGCTACGAAAGGAAAAATTAATTTTCCTGTAGCCAGCTGATTTTTTGGTGTGTCTTTCTTCGGTTTTTCCGGATTGGCAGCAGTATAGGTGGCCGACCATTTACCGAGCGTTCCGCTTCCTATTACAGATTCGCCCTTTAGCGAAACAGGGTTTTCTGCACTGAGGTAGCCGCTTAATCTAACATCTCCGGCAGGATCTTTTTTAAGGTTGAAACTAATGCCGATCCAATCACCATTCCTGGTTAGCGTAGCATTGGTTTTAGTGCTGTCTGTAGCACCCCTTTCGATCACTGCAGCAGTACCTGCGATTTTCAGCGTTAATGCACCAATCCCATTAATAGTAAGGTTATAAATACCGTTAAGATCTTTAACGTTCATTTTACTCACTACAAAACGTTTTCCTTGTACCCAATTCTCATAAATTACGTTGCTGGTTTTAAACAAACTGTCTGAAGTAATTATAAAATTAGCCAGTTTACCTTTCTCCAGTGTGCCGGCTTTATCACTGATGCCAATCATAGCCGCAGGAACTTCCGTCATAGCCATTAAAGCCTGTTTTTCTGTTAAGCCGTTATCGATGGCAGTACGAATGTTTGTCCAGAAATCCTTCAGATTTTCCATTCCAAAAGAAGTGATGGAAAATTTAATTCCTGCTTTTTCCAGTGCAGCAGGATTGGTAGGTGCCATTTCCCAATTTTTCATTTGGGCGAGGGTAACATTCCTGGCTTCTGCAGGATCTTCCACATCGTATGCTTTAACAAAATTTACCGGGATAATCAGGTTTGCACCGGTAGCTTTAACAGCTTCTATCCGTTGATATTCGTCGCCCGTAGACTTTATGATATACTGCTTACCAAATTCTTTGGCGATTTTGTCTGCCCGCAATACATTTTGCCAACCTTCCACTTCAAAAAGCTGGGGCAGGGTTTGCTGTTTGGCAAAATTATCCAGCGATATATTGTATTCTTCTTTTTGTTTACCATACCACTGGGCATCATAATAGGTCTGCCTTAGTAAAGCAATGGATCCCATTAAAGAAGTCGGGTAATCATTTTGAGAGGTGCCTTTACTGAAAGAGTAATTTGCTGCCGTCTGGTCTTTCAGCATTACACTATTTTCTCTTTCATCGTTCAGTGATACTGCTGCAGATGTGCCGCGGGCAATTCCGTCGCGGTTCACTACATTGACACTACCAAAGCCAGCTTTACGCAAATCTTCGGCTTTTTTATTATCTATAGCAAAGATAGTCCGTACCTCGGTTTCTGGTCTGATTGCTTCATTCCAGTTATAGGAGCCCTTTTTTGTAGTCACAAAAATGGATTGTCTGCCACCGAATCCACCTGCAGCCCTTGTTGGTTCTGTAACGCCATAGGTGCTAAATGCATCAATAAGGGACGGGTAAATGAACTTACCTTTGAGATCAATAACTACATATCCTTTCGGAACTGCGGTGCCTGTGCCTACAGACTGGATAGTTTGGCCTTTAACGAGCAATGTTCCATTGCTGATTGTTTGGTTAGCATTCACTACGATCGTTGCATTGGTAAAAGCAAATAATCCCGGGCGCGTGTCGTACGACCCGTTTACAGGATAGGTTTGCTGACCAAAAAGAAGCGTGACTGAAAAAACTAACGCGAGCGTAAGTAGAGGTTTCATCATTTAGTAATGGTTTAGGAATAATTTTTTAGTTAAGTACTTAAATCTAATAAAAAATAATAATTGGGGTATTTTCTATCAACTTTATTACCTTTTTGGTTGCAATAAATCAGACATATTTCCCATTAGTCTTTATAATCATTATAAATTCCATTTATCGAATGCTACTTTGACAATAAAGGAAGTAATTCCTTAATTTTGAAAAAAAACTACTATGGGTATTTATGAAATCTTAAAGAGTGCACACTCTGGCTGGCGTTATCTGGTGATCATTTTGTTGCTGGTTGCCTTTATCAATGCATTAATGGGCTTCCTGGGCAAAAAGCCTTATACTGAAGGGAACCGTAAATTAAATGTTTTCGCTTTGATCAGTGCACATATCCAGTTGGTTTTAGGATTTATCATCTATTTTATGAACGGCTGGTATAAAGTGGATAGTTCAATTGCGCAGCTGCGTTACTGGAAAATGGAACATGTAAGTATGATGCTCGTAGCAATTATATTGATTACTGTTGGTAATGCCCGTTCAAAAAAGGTGGATAGCGCACTGATGAAACACCGCACAATTTTCATCTATTTTGGTTTTGCCCTGGTATTAATTACTGCTGCTATATTTGCCATGGTTAAAGCTGATCCTTCGCGTCATTTATTTGCGATGTAATAATTTTTACGATTTAATTTTGGTTTATTAGATTTATTTCTATTTTTGCTATACATGATTAACAATATACATACTTGGCAATGGCGCGGTTACTTTGAACGGAGTTTCGTCGCTGCTTTGTGTACCTTATAGTTTATCAACCTAAACCAAACCACACATACTAAACCCGACGTACAACACGTCGGGTTTTTTTGTTTTGTACCATTTTAAATTTTTGTTTTTATCGGCATACATGGAAAGAATTAAGATCAATACTATATTTAAGAAAAGACTTGCTGATACGATTACCCCGGTAAGTATCTACCTGCGTTTGCGTGACGTTTTTCCAAATACGCTTTTACTGGAGAGTTCAGATTACCATAGCCGTGAAAACTCTGTGAGTTATGTCTGTGCTGATCCAGTTGCCGGCATCAGCCTGCAAAACGGGCAGCTATCTTCGTATTTTCCTGGTGGGGAAAAAGAAGTGAAAAGCGAATTTGTGCTAACAGACGAAATCGAAGCTTTTAAAGCAAGGTTCGAGGTTACGCCAATTGAAGAAAAGCGGTATATCTCTACTGGGCTGTTCGGCTATTTTACCTGGAATACGGTGCAGCATTTTGAGGATATCAAATTTACAGCTCAATCCCCTGCTTCAGAAGAAATCCCTTTGATGCAGTACCATATCTACCGTTATATTATAGCGATAGACCACTTTAAGAATGAGGTTACACTGTTTAAAAATAGCTTTAACGAAGAAGGCGACCAGGACCTGGGAAAGATTGAATACCTGATCCAGAACAAAAACTTCCCTGAATACAGCTTTGATACGGTAGGGGAGGAAACTTCAAACCTGACGAATGATGGGTTTAAGGATATCGTAGAAAAAATGAAAAAGCATATACTGAGAGGTGATGTTTTTCAAATTGTACCGTCGAGGGCATACAGCCAGGGCTTTTCTGGTGATGAGTTTAATGTTTACCGTTGCCTGCGCTCTATTAACCCGTCACCTTATCTGTTTTATTTTGATTACGGCAGCTTTAAGCTTTTTGGTTCTTCGCCGGAGGCGCAGATTACTATAAAGAAAGAAGTAGCCAATATCTTTCCTATTGCCGGTACATTTAAACGGACAGGAAATGATGAAGAAGATGCAGAACTGGCAAGAAAACTGGAGCAGGACCCGAAGGAGAGCGCAGAACATGTAATGCTGGTAGATCTGGCCAGGAATGACCTGAGCAGACATTGCAGTGGTGTGGAAGTGAAATCGTTTAAAGAGGTACAGTATTATTCGCACCTGATCCACCTTGTTTCTAAAGTGAGCGGTAATTTGCAGGCGGGAGTTTCTGCATTTAAAGTGGTAGCTGATACTTACCCGGCGGGTACATTAAGCGGTGCGCCTAAATATAAAGCTATGCAGCTGATTGACGAGTATGAAGGACTAGGCCGTAACTTTTATGCAGGTGCATTAGGATACATGGGCTTTGAGGGCGAGTTTAACCATGCGATTATGATCCGGACGTTTATGAGTAAAAATAACCAGCTGCATTACAGAGCTGGTGCCGGTATAGTAGCAGACTCGATTGCGGAAAACGAGTTAAACGAAGTAAATAATAAGATTGCAGCATTACGGAAAGCTATTGAAATGGCTAAGGGTATTAACAATATTTAAACAGGAAACATGCAAAAGAAAATATTAGTCATAGATAATTATGACTCCTTTACATATAATTTGGTGCATTTGGTTAATGAACTTGGCAGAGAAGCAGAGGTTTGGAGAAACGATAAGTTTGAGCTGGCCGATGTAAATGCTTACGATAAGATATTATTATCGCCCGGACCCGGCGTGCCGGAAGAAGCAGGTCTTTTACTGGATGTAATTAAAACCTATGCGCCAGAAAAAAGTATCCTTGGGATCTGTTTAGGCCAGCAGGCCATAGCTGAAGCTTTTGGCGGGTCGCTGTTAAATTTAGGGCGTCCAATGCATGGTATAGCTACACCTATAAATGTTACCGACAAAGAGGAGTTTCTTTTTAATGAATGTCCTGATATCATCAATGTTGGCCGTTACCATTCGTGGGTAGTGAACCAGAATGATCTGCCCGGCTGTCTGAAAATTACGGCTACGGATAGCGGTACTGAAATTATGGCACTCCGTCATGACACCTATGACGTGCGTGGTGTGCAGTTTCATCCTGAAAGTGTGCTTACGGAATATGGTAAACAAATGATGAAAAACTGGTTGGAAAATTAATAACAGACAGATGAACATTTTAGATAAAATCGTAATTACAAAAAAAGCTGAAGTAGAGCTGGCTAAGAAGGTAGTATCTGTAAAGGCACTGGAAGCCGGGGCTTATTTTAACAGGCAGCCTTATATTTTAAAAGAATTTATCCTGGCTCCTGAAAGAACGGGGATCATTGCAGAATTTAAGCGCCGCTCTCCTTCTAAGGGGGTAATTAACGACCATTCTACAGTAGCTGAAGTAACACAGGGTTATGCCGCTGCAGGCGCTTCGGCAATTTCTGTATTGACTGATACGGATTATTTTGGCGGGCATCCCAAAGATTTAATGGATGCAAGGGCTGCTAATGCAGTTCCGCTGCTAAGAAAAGACTTTATTGTTGACGAATATCAGATTTTTGAAGCCAAAGCCTGGGGTGCAGATATTATTTTACTGATTGCAGCGATCCTTACGCCGGAACAGATTGACAGTTATAGCCGCACAGCAAAAAGCCTTGGATTGAATGTGTTGCTAGAGGTACATAACCTTGAAGAATTGCAAAGGAGTATATCTCCAGGGTTAGATGCTATTGGAGTGAACAACCGGAACCTGGCAGATTTTTCTGTTGATATCCAGACGTCTTTTGACCTGGTAAACCAGATACCAGACGAGTTCCTGAAGATTTCGGAAAGTGCCATCAGTGATCCAAAGATTATCAGTCAGCTAAAATCTGCCGGGTTTAATGGCTTCCTGATCGGTGAAAACTTTATGAAGACGGCTAATCCGGGGGCAGCAATGCGCCAATTTACGCAGGAGATGATCTCGGTATAACTTTTGTATCTTTGTACTTTACAATGGGAAAAGAGAAAACTTATGATACCGCGGTTAAGCAGGAACGTGCTGTCCTGGTTGGCGTAATCAGACCCGGAGAGAAACCGGAAGAAACAAAAGAATATTTAGATGAACTGGCCTTTCTGGTGGATACGGCAGGCGGCGTGGTGGATAAAAACTTCACCCAGAAAATGCTGAAGCCTGATCGTGGAACATTCGTAGGTTCGGGGAAACTGGATGAAATAAAAGCGTACGTTAAATCTGAAGAAATTGACATGGTTGTTTTTGATGATGAGTTATCACCATCACAACTGCGTAATATAGAACGTGAACTGGAAGTAAAGATATTGGACAGGAGTAACCTGATCCTGGATATTTTTGCCGGAAGGGCACAAACTGCACAAGCAAAAACACAGGTAGAATTAGCGCAGCTGCAGTACTTACTGCCAAGGCTTACACGTTTATGGACCCACCTGGAGCGCCAAAAGGGTGGTATTGGTATGCGCGGACCTGGAGAGACACAGATTGAGAGTGACAGAAGGATGATCCTGGAGAAAATCTCACTGTTAAAAGGCAGGTTAAAACTGATCGATAAGCAGAATGAGACGCAGCGTAAAAACCGTACGGAGCTGATCAGGGTTGCGCTTGTTGGGTATACCAACGTTGGTAAATCAACGATCATGAATATGCTTTCCAAATCGGAAGTATTTGCAGAAAATAAGTTATTTGCTACGCTGGACACTACGGTTAGAAAAGTGGTGATTGAGAACCTGCCATTTTTATTGTCGGACACGGTTGGGTTTATCCGTAAACTGCCACATCACCTGGTAGAATGTTTTAAATCTACACTGGACGAGGTTAGGGAAGCAGATATCTTAATTCACGTTGTGGATGTATCACATACCAGTTTTGAAGATCAGATCAACGTAGTAAATGAAACTTTGAAGGATCTTGGTGCAAGGGATAAGGACACGATTGTTGTATTTAACAAGATCGACGCCTATGTGAGCCCTGAAGCTGAAGAGATGGATGAAGAAGAAAAAACAACTTTAACACTGGAAGACTTCAAAAGGAGTTGGATGGCACAAAATAATGCCCCTGCATTGTTTATATCTGCATTGCACAAAGAAAACCTGGAAGAATTTAAACAGCTATTATATGATAAGATTGTTGACCTCCATACGGCGCGATACCCTTATGATAAATTATTATACTAATACTAAGATCACAAAATCATGGAAAGTAAACGTCAACAGAAATTTGCTGGTGTACTACAAGAAGAATTAGCTACAATATTTCAGAGAGAGGGAGCAGAGTACTTGCCAAATACGCTGGTTACGATTACAAAAGTTCGTGTATCCCCGGATCTGGCAGTAGCAAAAGTATACCTGAGCTTTTTAGCCACCAACAATACAGGGCTGTCTATTGCTACGGTAAATTCCCATGCAGGAGAGATCAGGTATAAGTTAGGTTCACGCATCCGCCACCAGGCGAGAGTAGTACCTACCCTTACATTTTTCCTGGATGATACGAATACCTACGTAGAACATATGGATAAAATCTTTGATAAGATTTCCAGGGAGCGTAAAGAAACTGAAAACAGCGAAGAAGAAACAGAAGGATAAGCTGAAAGGGAATGGGACAGCTTGATCAACTAAAAGTAATAATTCAGGAGCATGCGTTTCCGATTGGTAAAGTAGTGGATTTTGATCCGTCAGACCAGCTATATCCATTGGATTTAACAGCTTCAAACAAGGAGCTGACGAATGATATCCTGGATGATACTGCTGTATTTTCAGCATGGGTAGATCAGCAGTTACTATCTTCCGGTGCCCGGTATGCCATTGGAGGATATAATGAACACCGGACGATATATACACGCAGTGCCCATTTTGATACTGAAGATGAGCCGAGGAGATTACACCTGGGGATAGATATCTGGGGCCCTGCGGGAACACCGGTATATAATTTTTATGATGCCGAGGTACACAGTTTTCAAAACAACGCTCAGTTTGGCGATTATGGAGGTACGATCATTTTAAAATATGACCTGGAAGGGCTTCCCCTTTATGCATTGTATGGCCATCTGAGCCTTGCCTCGTTAAGCGGTTTAACCGTGGGGCAGCGGATACCTAAGGGTGAGCATTTCGCCAGCTTCGGTATTGCTGAAGAAAATGGTTACTGGCCGCCTCACCTGCATTTCCAGCTGATGTTTGATATGCTTGGAAAACAGGGAGATTATCCTGGCGTCTGCCAGTTTTCTAAAAGAGAGGTTTACTTGAGCAATTGCCCGGACCCGGCACTGATTCTCCATCATACATTTGGTATTACTGCAGATTAATTTCGTAAATTAGTATATGAAGAAGCTCCTGGTTATCCTCTTTTTATTTTCCGGCTTCTGCCTGAGTGCCCAGCCTGTAATTAAAGGCGGACTGGAAAGTTTCATCAACTCCAATATTATTTACCCAGCATATGCTTACCAGAATTGTTTACAGGGAAACATACGTGTTAGTTTTAAGCTGAACAAACAAGGGGAAATTTATTCTTCGAGGGTTAGCAAAGGATTGGGTATAGACCTGGATAAAGAAGCTTTGCGGCTGATTAGGCTAAGTAGTGGTAAATGGAATGTGCCAAAGGATTATGATACCACCTATGTACTTGTTGCACCAGTTAATTTTAAGCTGAATAGCGAAGATTGCAACAGGGTGGGACAGGCAGAGATGAACAAGGCGATTGCTGTTTATAAGGCAAATGAGGGACTGACAGAGGCTATCCAGAATTTTTACAGGAATAAGGCCGCTGGTAAATATGACGAATCTGAAGAAGGCCGGATCACCGCATTAAAAAAAGAGCTGGGCTATGATGACGAATACCTTCAGGAGAAAATAAAAGAAGGCCAGAAAAAATTGGAGCAGAAAGACCGTCAGGGTGCATGCGAAGATTTTCTGTTTGTAAAATATATGGGCTCTGCACTGGCAGATGAGCTGATTGCAAAATACTGCAGGTAGATGCGCAGGCTATTAAAACTATTTGCATTGCTTGATGTAGTCAGCATTGTTTTCATGGCCCCGCAAATATGGGCTGTATCGGTTCATCACAATGAGATCCCCAACCAGTTGCTATCTATTGTGAAGGTTATTTTTACCCTGCTGATTTTTCTTTCTTTATTTGTTTCTGCAAGTGGTTTGTTCCGGTTCAAAAAATACGGTCTGATTACCTATTATATCCAGTTTCCGGTGAGGTTGGTCTTATGGGTGTTTTCGATTGGATTTATAACTTTTTTGCCAGAATTGCTGCACCAGGGCGACCAGTGGTTTAGCCTGCTATTCAGAATTTGTATGGTTGCAGAGTTTTTCAGGTGTTACTATACCGTGCAGGCCCACCGTCTGTACTTCAGGAAGCGGGTATTACAACCGTAATTGCTGCAGGAAGTAGCTTTGCATTTACCTCGTTTACTTTCCCTATATACTCCCCGTCTACCTGGAAATGAACTTTATGTCTGGTTTTTATTTTTAAACTCTTTGTATGAAATAGCTCTATCTTTTCGGGGTTAAAAGGCAGGTTGGTAAATTTGATTTTAAGAATCTCCATAAATGAGTATTTCTTAACCAGGATCACCTCAAATACATCGTCATCTAATTTTCCTTCAGGATTGATTTTAACGCCCGTGCCATACATGGTGGCATTGGCAATTACTACCATAGCTGCTTCAGAAACAATCTCTTCTTTTCCAATGTTAAATGCCACTTCCATTTTATGATGGCTCCAAAGTGCTTTCCATGTAGCCTTTGCATAACCAAGCATTCCTCTTTGTGGCAAATCGTCGAATTTCTTGACGATATAGGCATTAAATCCAATGTCAGACAAATGGATGCATAGTTCATCATTTACTTCAACTGCATGAATCTCTTTAATTGTCCCGTTTACGGCTACCCCCATAGCTTCATTAACGGTTAAAGGAATACCGAGTTCCCGCGCCATACCATTGGCAGAACCTGCGGGAATAATTCCGATAGGGGTTTTTGTTCCTTTTAAACATTCCGCTACCAATTTCAATGTCCCATCCCCACCAACAGCAATTACCCGGTCTGCTTTCGATTTGGCGATAGCTTCCCGAACCTGGTCCGTATCACATTTGTCTGGCAGTTCATAAATTTCAAACTGATGTTCCAGTGGTTCAAAAAATGCAGGAATTATGGTGGTGAAATCAGTATCATTGCTGCCCGAGCCAGGGTTTACAATGAAGAGGAGTTTTTTGACAGCGGTATCTGCTTTCATCAGTATTGTTTAATGACACAAACAACTTGTTGCCTGCTCTGTTTCATTTATAATGAATAATTCTGTTAGTGTAAAAGTTTATCATGGATATGGCCATACCAACAACCTGGTGGTTTATGGCCATGTATTTAAGTATAGGGCAAAAAATACGCAAAAATACAGCGAAGGCCTTTGGGTAAACATTCTTTACCTGCTCCGGTTATTTATCCTGAAACCATTGGCTTTTGGAAAAGTAAGGTTAACTTTTTACGGGCAAACTGTACAGCAAACTACCGAGTACGACGGGTTCTTTAAATTTGAATGGGCTGCTGCCACTAATGTAAGTGCAGGCTGGCACCCCGTAAAGGTGGAAGCATTATCAGACAGCGGAGAAGTACTTGCGTTAAACACGGGCGATGTATATATTCCACATATTACCCAATATGCATTTATCTCTGATATCGACGATACAGTAATGATTTCCCACTCTGCAACTATTGCAAGGAGGCTGCGCGAACTCTTTATTAAAAACCCGCGTACAAGAAAAACCTTCCCGGGAGCAGCCCTGCATTATAGCCAGCTGGCCTTGGCACATACGGATCCAACTACACCAAACCCGTTCTTTTACGTATCAAGCAGCGAGTGGAATTTATATGATTACCTGGTAGAAACCTTCCGTTTTAATAAGCTCCCGGAGGGTGCTTTTCTGCTGAATCAGATTAAACAGTGGAAAAACCTGCTTAAAACAGGGAAGAGCGGGCATGAGGGTAAGCTTTTACGGGTAATGCGCATTCTTGATGCCTTTCCGAACCAGCAGTTTGTGTTCTTCGGAGATAACTCGCAGCAGGACCCATCAATATATACCACGATAGCGGTAAAATATCCAAAAAACATTGCAGCTATTTATATCAGGAATATTTTACCTGCCAATGAAGCTGCCACCCTTGAAATCCTACAAAAGGCGAAAGACAAAGACATACCGGTGTGCCTTTTTGCTAACAGCACTGAGGCAATAACTCATTCTGTTCTGATTGGGTTAATCAGCAAATCTTTAAAAGCTACTAAATAAAATCCATGGTATTGAAGCGTTTATTCAGGATGTCGCTATTATTCACATCAAGCCATTTATCAAGGATTGTTCCATATACCTCTCTGAAGTCTACCTTAAATTTCAAGTCCCCGTTTTCGAGGTTTGCCAGATCTGGCGCGGTATTATAAATTCCCTGTTTCTTTAACCGGCCGCCAAATATGAACATGTTATTTGCTGTTCCGTGATCGGTTCCGTTACTGGCATTTTGTGATACCCGTCTGCCAAATTCGGAGAAAGTAATCACCAAAGTATCTTCGAGTTTATGATGCTGATGAAGGTCTTTCACAAAAGCATTCATTCCTTCGGCATATTGCTGCAATAATCTTCCCTGCTGCTGGTTCTGGTTTACATGGGTGTCAAAACCGCTTAGGGAAACATAATATACCTTTGTTTTTAGTCCGGAGTTAATAAACTTAGAAACTGTTTTCAACTGGTTTGCAAAGCCGCTGGCGGGGTAGGTGAAAAGTGGTGTATATAGTTTTGATGTTTCCTGTATATATGCTGCAGAAGAGGAGGTCTCGATCAATGTTTTATAGAGGTAACCAAGGTTGTCTTCATCAAGGTGCTCTTTCTCCCTTCTGATCATTTCCCTGAAAAATGGTTCATTGGTATTACGGTACAATGTGCCTGCATCTTTAAGTGCAATCCCCTTTTTAGTATTTCCTTTCATGGCTAAAGACAGGCTATCATCCACTTCGATCGCAGTATAGGGAAATTTACAGGTCTCACAGTTGGCATCCAGGTAGCGGCCTATCCACCCGGTAGATAGATACTGGCTGGAATCACTGGCTGTTTGCCAGATATCCATTGAACGGAAGTGCGACCGGTCGGGGTTTGGATAGCCCACATCATTGATAATTGACATCCATCCCTGATCATACAATTCCTTCAGTGCAGACAGGTTAGGGTTTAATCCCTGCATTTCGTCAAGTCTGATTACGGATTGAGGAGCTATAGCTATACTTTTTCTTTGCTGGTAGTAAAGATCATTTCCATACGGGACCAGTGTATTTAATCCATCGTTACCTCCGGATAACTGTACCACCACCAGATTTTTGTATGAACTTAGCTGATCCAGTGCCAGTGCTTCGAAGGGCTTCATAAATGCGGGGACGAACAGTGTTCCTGCTGCTGCAAAGGTCGTGCTCTTTAAAAAATCTCTTCTTTTCATCCTTATAGTTTTAACCTTCATTTATTCGCTGATATCATCAGTAATTCTTGGTTACTGATTTAATTATTTTCCCCTGGTACCATATTAGCAAAGCTGATATTCGGGCATGCTGGTAACTGCTATTGCGGTATTTTTTAAATTACTATTTTTCTCTACCAGGTCTTGTATCTTAATATCTACGACTGGCTGGAGCAGAAAAGCAGCGAGTTCAGTCTGTTTCATGTATTTTGGCAAACTGGCAAGGAAGCTGATCCAGTTTGTTGAAGCATTTATAGATGATTTTACTGGTTTCGGTTTAGGATTACTACTTAATGCAATTAAAGCTTCATCTTCAGGATCTGCCTTGCCATCAAAATCAAGGATGCCATCATTCAGTATCAGTGAAGGGATTTTTAGCCTGAGCATCAGCGAAGAGCTGTCAATCCAATTTTTTCCTCCACCCCATCCCGCCACATTTGGTGGATTAAAAAGATATTGTCCTAAACTGGTTTGCAGCCGGATCAGTACTTGCGGGTTGTGGTAGGTAACATTAAAACTCCGGCTCAGGCCTACCAGCAGTTCTGTGGGGGATTTAATTTTATTGCCAATGTTGGCAGCACTGTAAAACCATTCGGCCGTAAATAGTTTTATAAGTACTGCGGTAATATTATATTGCTGTTTATAAAACTCAGTTGCGAGTTCAGCCACATGTGTTTCATTTGGAGTATCATTCACAAAAAACACATATAACTTCCTGCAAATAAATAATGCTGTTTCGGGTCTGCCGAGGATTTTATCGATAATTGCTTCACCGTCAAAGTTGCCCGTGTGCCCAAAAAACGTTTTCTCCCGCTCATCGTGGACCTTCAGGTTAAACACAAACTGACCGGTATTATTGTAACTCCAGCCGGTGAAGGCCCTCGCAGCCTCTTTAATATCCATTTCTGTATAATTACCGCGTCCCAGCGTAAACAGCTCCATCAGCTCCCTGGCAAAATTTTCATTAGGCCGGCTTTTTCTGTTCTGCTGGTTATTAAGGTACCCCAGCATAGCAGGTGTTTGTGATACAGCTATCAGCAAAGTTCTAAAACTCCCCAGCGCATATTGTCTTTGAATATTATTCAGCTCCTGTGAAAAAAAAGGATTATTACTGCGGCAGGCGAAATGTCCGTGCCAGAATAAGGTGATTTTTTCAAGTAAAGGATGTTCTGTTACAATCATCTGATGCATCCAACCAATATTAAGCTCCCGGCTTTTAACATTGCGCGCTTTGGTAATGGCTTCCCTCTCTTGTTTTTCTGCCGGGGCCAGGTCTTTTTTTCCATTCAGCGCAGCAAGTTTCAGCTGTTGTGCCTCGTACTCTGCAGTTGTCACTGTGTTAAGGTTGGTAGCTACCGCTGGACTATCAAATAGCCTAGCCACTACTGTATCAATGCGGTTTTTACTAAGTTTATGCAGTTCTGTATAAGAAATACCAAAGCCAGCCCGGTTATAGAGATGTTTAATCCTGACAAAATTGTCTTTTCTATCCATGATCTTTACCTGTTATACATATATAGGACTCTACTACAACGCTTAAGTTTAAATTGTATATTTTTGACCATGATATTTCAGTTGGCCGAAGAAGAATTAGTATTCCCGCACCCTTCCCTTGCAGAAGAAGACGGGTTACTGGCTATTGGCGGAGATTTAAGCAGAGAGCGTTTAATCCTCGCCTATAATAATGGAATTTTTCCCTGGTTTAGTGAAGGTGACCCGCTATGCTGGTTTGCACCGCACGAACGCTGTGTAATCTATCCTGAAAAGGTGAAAGTTAGCAAAAGCATGCGCAAGGTAATTGCCGATGACGTATTCAGGATCACGAAAAACGAGGCTTTTGAGCAAGTGATTGTGAACTGTGCCAGCACCCCGCGGATAGGGCAGGACGGTACCTGGATTACAGATGCCATGCAAAATGCATATATCGATCTGCATAAAAGCGGATGGGCCCACAGTATAGAAGTTTGGTTTGGTGAGGAGCTGGCAGGCGGTTTATATGGATTGGAAATCAACCATGTTTTTTGCGGTGAAAGTATGTTCAGCAAAATGAGCAATGCCTCCAAAGCGGCATTGATATGGCTTTGCCGGTCGGGAAGTTATCAATTGATAGACTGCCAGGTACCAAATGATCACCTGATGAGTTTAGGTGCAGAAATGATACCCAGAGCAGCATATACAGCTATTTTACAAACGCAATAAAGTATTAGTTTAAAATTTCCCTGATATCTTCTTTGCTTAAAGATTTAAAGAAGCTTTCCTCGGTGGTAATCAGCGAGCTGGCCAGACGTTTCTTGCGGTTCTGCAAAGCAAGGATCTTTTCCTCTACAGTATCTTTTGCTATAAACTTATAGATAAACACCTTTTTGTCCTGACCGATACGGTGTGACCTGTCTATTGCCTGCTGTTCAACGGCAGGGTTCCACCAGGGATCCAGGATAAATACATAATCTGCCTGTGTAAGATTTAACCCTACACCTCCTGCTTTAATAGAAATCAGGAATACTTTAAGGTCTTGGTTGTCCTGAAATTCAGAAACGATTTCCCCGCGGTTTTTTGTTGATCCGTCCAGGTAAGCAAAAGGGATATCTTCCTTCTCAAAATGGCTCCTGAAGATAGTCAGGTGTTTTACAAACTGCGAAAAAATCAGCACTTTATGTCCTCCCTTAAGTACATTGTCCAACGTATGTACTACGTTTTCGAATTTTCCGGAATCAGATTCATATTGTTCATCAATCATCTTCGGATGGTTGGCCAGCTGTCTTAAAGCTGTTAACCCCTGCAGCAATTGCACCTGTTTTTTCGCATATGTGCCATCATCCATACTACTCAGCAGGTCGTTACGGTATGCAGATTTGGTTTTCTCATAGTAAGCGGCCTGGTCTTCGCTCATATCGCAATAAAAAATCTGCTCCGTTTTAGCCGGCAGCTCTTCAGCAACCTGTTCCTTGGTACGTCTTAGCACAAACGGTTTAATAATAGCCTGCAGCTTCCTGGCTTTATCTTCATCCTTTCTTTTCTCTATGGCCTGCACATATTCTTCATTAAAAAAGGCTTGTGTGCCAAGTAGTCCGGGATTAAGGAAAGTAAGCTGCGTCCATAAGTCGCCCACAGAATTTTCTACCGGCGTACCGCTAAGGATGAGCTTATGCCTGGACTTGAGTAGACGGACAGACTTAAACGATTTCGATGCCGGGTTCTTGATATTCTGGCTCTCATCAAGGATCACATAATTAAAATAGAAGTCTTGTATTTCATTTACATCTACCCGTGTAATCCCATAGGTAGTGATCACTACATCATATTTAATAAACTGGCTTACATCTTTATTTCTTGCGCTGCCTGTATGTGCAAGGATTTTGAGTTTTGGTGTAAACTTCTTTGCCTCGTTTAGCCAGTTATAAATCAGGGAAGTGGGCATGATGATCAGCGAAGTACTATGCGTATTGTTTTGTTCATCCTCCTCTTTCAGTTTTTGCAGCATGGCCAGTGTCTGGATGGTTTTACCCAGACCCATATCATCGGCCAGGCAGCCGCCGAAATTATATTCCCTTAAAAAGCTGAACCAGTTGTAACCTGCTTTCTGATAGCTCCTAAGCTCACCTTTAAAATGTTGTGGCATCTGTGTATCGGCGATGTTTTCAAAGTCATTTAGCTTCTCCAGTTTGCGCTGGAGGGTGATATTAGCGATTCCATCGGCAGCAAGGTCAGTGATCAGCCCGATATGGTGTTTCTTTAGTTTTAATGCTTTACCCCCATCTGCCAGGCTAAATAGGCTCCCATACTGAGAGAACCATTTATCCGGGATGATGGCAATGGTACCGTCTGGCAACAGGAACTCCCTTTTTTTGTGAAGGATATGCTGCTTTAAGGATATAAATGGAACGGGATGGATGCCGAAATAGACAATCGCATTGATATCAAACCAGTCGTTATCTTCTTTGATCTCAAAATCAATTTTGCTGGATGCAAACAGGAATTTCTTATTTCCTGTAGATTGTTCGATGGCGTAACCCTTCTCTTTTAACAGCTCGATATGCTCATTTACCCAGTTCAGGATACCATAAGAAAGGTCTTCATCATCATTACTGTGTACCAGTTCGAGGTTATAAAATAAGGGGCTTACCTTTTTCAGTCCCATTTTGATCAGCTCCGTATATTTATTGTGTTCCCAGGTGGTATCCCTTTTAACGCGGGTAAAAATATAATTGCTGCCATCTTTCTGCACATCAACAGTAATCTTTTTCTCATTGCCCAGTGCAAATACATGGTCGCCATAGGCAAAATACAGTTGCAGCTGTGAAATGCCACCTTCAACATAGATTACCTTCAGCATGGCTGATGGCTCGTGCTTCTCCGTTTTGATGTCAAAACCTTCGGCATATACGTGGTACCTTTCTATCAGCGGGGCAACAAACTTCTCAAAATAGGTTTCTTCCTTTGCCGTAGGGATAGAGATATAACGTTTATTTAGAAACGGGACCAGTTTCTTCCCTTCAAAATCCTGTTCAAAAAAGTATAGCACATCATTTAATAATAACCAGGCCGGTTGGTTGCTGACGATCTGTGCATCTTTAAACATAAAATCGATACGCATCCCCTGGTATTTGATGGTAGGGAAATAGCGTGTTTCTTCCTCGTTTCTTCTGAAATGAAATAAGATGGTTGTTGGTTCAGTTGCAAGTTCAATTTTACGTTCTGCCGGCCAGCCATCTTTATCCATTAAATACAGAGAGTCTTTGTCTTTTAAAATCTCCAGCACTTCTGCAAGTTTGCGTTCAATTTTAGGGCGGACAGATTCGTAAAAGCCGTCGTCATAAAATTTACTAAAAAATTCAAATGGCCTAATCGCTTTTTTATGGTATTTTTTGATTACGTGGTCCTGTTCTGTTTCGTCCAGGATTTTTATGATCCTGATATCAGATTCTGATAAATGCCTGGTAAACTCCTTCGCGGTATGACTGAACAGCCGCTGATAGGTCAGTGAAAAATCACCCTGTGGATTTAACTGAACAATATGCGGTTCAATTAAATAGCCTAGATACTCATGCTTGCACAATGAATATACGATTTTGCAGGGTTTAGAACTATCTACGCGTAACATGAGCTAAAAAAGTTTAAAGAAGGGACACTAAGCTTATAAAAACCTTAAACATACATCAAATAAAAATTGCGGTCAAATAGAATAGGAATAAAACGTTTTTTTAGCCTCCAAAGGTCGATAATAGTGTGGTGTTGATCGGCAATAACTGCCTTCTCGTATAAATAAAGGGGATTTTTTGCAACATCGCTTAGGAGATTGCGTCTTAAATGTAAACTAGTTAATTACAACAGGTTATAACAAGGCCTAAAAAAATTCAAATATGAAAACATCACTAAAAAATGTAGTAGCATCAGCTTTGACCGCTCTTGTACTATCGGCTTCAGCATTTACTTCGGTAGCTGCTGAAACAGTTAAATTTTCTGGAATGGCATCTGTCAACCCGGATATTAAAAAAGTTATTGTGACAGGTAACGTCAAGGTGTTGTTAGTACAAAGTTACAAAGAGTGGGTATCATTAGATGAGGATAAAATGGATAAGGTATCAATCAAACAAGTTGGGCATACCTTAACATTAAGCTCTACCGAAAAGGAACCTGTTATGCTTACCGTTTATTTAAACGAT
>Ga0247814_10000856_pt1 | contig 20476 bp, 15 predicted proteins | sample UWRJL179409R1_FD_179947 | JGI IMG/M metagenome (GOLD analysis project Ga0247814, IMG submission 179947) | Plant litter microbial communities from Arlington Agricultural Research Station in Wisconsin, United States - UWRJ-L179-409R-1 | ecosystem: Environmental > Terrestrial > Plant litter >... | reverse complement strand
CGACGCTCGGGACATCCGGCGTCGGGTCGCCCGCGGGGTCGATGATGACGAAGGGGATGGCGCGGCTGCGCAGTTTGGCCTTGGCGTCATCCGCGAGGTCAGAGAAGACCAGCACGACACCGACAGGGCGGCGGCGCAGCACGCCCTCGATCCATTCGGCCGCCGGCGAGTGACGGTTGCCCGACTCGGTGAGCACAACGCTCAAACCGTTGGATCGGGCGATATTTTCGACTCCGCGAATAATTTCCATCGCCCAGGCCGTTTCGAGCTCGGGAAAAACGAGCTCGATGAGGGTGCCGCGGTTGGGCAGACCCTGGCGTCGACGGTAGCCCTCGCGCTCGAGAATCTCTTCTATGCGCTCTCTCGTCGCTTTGGACACATCGGATCGCCCATTGAGCACCTTGGACACGGTTGAGAGAGAAACCCCCGCCTGATCAGCAAGTTCGTTGAGCTTCACACGCGGCGCTGCGTCTGCGGTGGACGTCATCCGTGTCCCAATCTTCGATTTGTTGCAACAAACAACTTGTGCTCTGGCAGGGGTCTGCCTAGACTCCAGACATCCTAATCACTTTCGACGTGGATGTCGAAACTTTCGAGAGGCGTTCAATGATGAACAAACGCAGCATCACACGCTGGGTAGCGACGGGAGCCATCTCGGCTGTCGCGCTGGCCGGTCTGACCGCGTGTAACACCACCCCGGCGGCTGACGCCCCGGTCACCCTCACCTGGTGGCACAACGCCACCTCCGACCCGCTGGCTGGCTTCTGGGAAGACGTCGCCACCGAGTTCGAGGCTGATCACCCGAACGTGACCGTCGAGGTCAGCGGCTTCCAGAACGAGGAACTGCAGCGCACCCTCATTCCTAACGCCCTTCGCTCCGGCGACGCTCCCGACCTCTTCCAGCAGTGGGGCGCCGGCGAGCTCGCCGCCCAGGTTCGCGCTGGACAGATCAAGGACATCTCCGCTGACGTGGCCGACGAAATCGACGCGGTCGGCGGCACCATCGCCCCGTGGCAGGTAGACGGCAAGACCTACGGTCTTCCCTTCAGCTTCGGCATCGAGGGCTTCTGGTACAACAAGGACCTCTTCGCTCAGGCCGGCATCGAGGGCACGCCCACGACGCTCGACGAGCTCAACGAAGCCGTCACCAAGCTCAAGGCCGCCAACATCGTTCCCATCGCCGTCGGCGCTGGTGACAAGTGGCCTGCCGCGCACTACTGGTACAACTTCGCACTGAAGGCCTGCTCGCCCGACGTCCTCTCGAACGCACAGGCGAACCTCGTGTTCGACGACCCGTGCTTCGTCGAGGCTGGCGAGCTGCTGCAGGAGTTCATTGACTCCGCTCCGTTCCAGGAGGGCTACCTCAGCACCACCGCTCAGCAGGGCGCTGGTAGCTCCGCTGGCCTGGTCGCCACCGGCGGCGCGGCCATGGAGCTCATGGGCCACTGGAACCCCGGAACCATGGGTGGAATCCTCGCGGAGGAGTCCGGTGGAGAGGCAACTCCCCCCGCCTTCCTCGGCTGGTTCAACTTCCCCGGTATCGAGGGAACCGACGGAGACCCGACGGCAGCCCTCGGCGGCGGCGACGGATTCTCGTGCTCCGCTGACGCCCCGAAGGAGTGCGTCGAGCTGCTCAAGTACATCTCGAGCGTCGACGTGCAGACCCGCTTCGGCGAGATCGGCGCTGGCCTGCCCGTAACCAAGGGCTCTGAGGCAAGCATCACCGACCCGAACCTCCAGCAGGTGCTCGCCGGTCTGCAGCAGGCGACCTACGTGCAGCTCTGGCTGGACACCGCCTACGGTGCAACCGTCGGTGGCGCAATGAACGACGGCATCGTCAACCTGTTCGCAGGTAACGGAACGCCCGAGGACATCGTGACGTCGATCGAGAACGCGGTAGCGACCCTCTAACAATGGCAACTGCAACAAAGGTCGGGCCCGCGGTCACCGCGGGCCCGACCCCCGCCGGGGCTACGAAGAAGAAGCTGACGAACGCCGTACGCAAGCGACTTGAAATTGCCCTCTTCACCGGGCCGGCACTGATCTTCTACGTGATGCTGGTGATTCTGCCCATCGCACTCGCGGCGGTCTACAGCGTGTTCCGCTGGGACGGCCTCGGCCCGCTGGTCGACCCAACGTGCATTGAGGCCTACGCGGCCAATGGCTCTCAGGGACCCAACTACTGCAACCGCTTCGTCGGTTTTGAGAACTACGAACGAGCCCTGACCGACCCCACCTTCCTCGGGGCGATCGGTCACAACTTCTTCATCGTCGCGCTGTCGCTGCTCATTCAGGGCCCGCTCGCAATCGGCATCGCCCTTCTGCTCAACCGCAAGATGCGAGGCCGCGCCGTGCTGCGCCTGCTCATCTTCATCCCCTACGTGCTCAGCGAGGTCGTCGCCGGTCTGGCGTGGAAGCTCCTGCTTCTGCCCAACGCCGGGTTCGACAGTGCGCTCGAGCTCTTCGGCTGGAAGGGTGACAAGCCCAACTGGCTCGAACCCGACCTGGTCATGTGGACCATGTTCGCCATCCTCACCTGGAAGTACATCGGCTTCGCCGTGCTGCTCATGCTGGCCGGCCTGCAGGGTGTGCCAGAAGAGCTCAGCGAGGCAGCCCAGATCGACGGTGCGAGCTGGTGGCAGACGCAGCGCCACATCACCCTGCCGCTGCTCGGCCCCACCATTCGCATCTGGGCCTTCCTCTCGATCATCGGTGCTCTGCAGCTCTTCGACATGGTCTGGGTCACCACCAAGGGCGGACCCAACTTCGCCAGCTCGACCATGGCGACCTACCTCGTCGAGATCGGCAGTTCGCGACAGCAGATTGGATACGGCACCGCGGTAGCCGTGATTCTCTTTCTGATCTCACTCGTCATCGCGCTCGTCTACCAGCGCTTCGCACTTAATCGCGACCTCGAGGGCGCTGTAACAGGAATAGGCAAGGTCAAGTGATGGTCACCGTCGACATCGACACACCGCCCGCGCGGCGCCGACGCAAGATCGACTGGAGTGCGCCCTTCGTGTACTTCGTCGCGCTGGCGGTCGTCGGCACTGCGGTCAGCCCGGTTCTCTACGTCATCATCAGCGGATTCCGCACAACGAAGCAGCTCAACGAGAACCTCGCTGGCTGGCCCGACCCGTGGACCTTCTCGACCTATGCCCGCGTACTGTTCGGCGCTGACACCCTGTTCTGGAGCCAGGCCTTCACGAGCACGGTCGTCGCGATTGGCACCACTGCCGGCGTCGTGGTCTTCGGTGTCATGGCGGCGTTCGTCATCGCTCGCTACTCGTTCAAGGGCCGCACGCTCATGTACTCGCTGTTCACCGCGGGTCTGCTGTTCCCGGTCAGCGTGGCGATTCTGCCGCTGTCGATCATGCTGCGCACCTTCGGGCTCAACGGGTCGTTCCTCGGTGTTGTCATTCCGCAGATCGCGTTCGCCCTGCCGACAACCATCATCATCCTGGTGCCCTTCCTTCGGGCCATTCCGAAGGAACTGGAGGATGCCGCGATGATCGACGGTACGAGCCGCGTTGGCTTCTTCTGGCGCATCTTGCTTCCGTTGGCGACTCCCGGGCTCGTGACCGTTGGCGTTCTCGCCTTCGTTGGCAGCTGGAACGCCTATCTTCTGCCGTTGTTCGTTCTCGGTGCCGGTGGCACGGATCCGTCCGGGTACACGCTGCCGCTGGGCGTGCAGCAGTTCTCGACGCAGTACTCCGCCGACACCGCGGGAGTACTGGCATTCACCTCGCTCGCGATGATTCCCGCCCTCGTGTTCTTCTTGTTCGCAGAGCGCCGAATCGTCGGCGGTCTCACCGGCGCCGTCAAGGGATAGTCATGACGAACCACCTCTGGCACGACACAACGCGTGCGCCCGCCGAGCGCGCTGATGCGCTGATCGCCGAGCTCACCCTCGACGAGAAAGTCGCGCAGCTCGTCGGCATCTGGGTCGGCGCCTCGACCGAGGGCGGCGACGTCGCCCCGCACCAGCACGACATGGATGACGTCATCGACATCGAGGCCTTCATCACCAACGGCCTCGGCCAGCTGACCCGCCCGTTCGGCAGCCACCCGGTGAACCCCGGGCTCGGAGCACTGTCGCTGCTGCGCACCCAGGCGAAGATTCAGCGTGAGAGCCGACTCGGCATCCCCGCCCTCGCCCACGAGGAGTGCCTCGCCGGGTTCGCCGCGTGGGGGGCGACCGCCTACCCGGTGCCGCTGTCGTGGGGCGCCACCTTCAACCCTGAACTGGTCGAGCGGATGGCGCGCCGCATCGGCGACGACATGCGCACCGTCGGAGTGCACCAGGGCCTCGCCCCCGTGCTCGACGTCGTGCGCGACGCCCGCTGGGGCCGCGTTGAAGAGACCATCGGCGAAGACCCGTACCTCATCGGCTCGATCGGCACCGCCTACGTCAAGGGCCTAGAGTCGGCCGGCATCGTCGCGACCCTCAAGCACTTCGTTGGCTACTCCGCGTCGAAGGCGGGCCGCAACCTGGCGCCGGTCAGTGTCGGCCCGCGCGAGTTCGCCGACGTGCTGCTCACCCCCTTCGAGATGGTCATGCGCGACGGCAAGCCGCGCTCGGTCATGCACGCCTACACCGACACCGACGGCGTTCCGTCGGCCGCCGACGAGGCACTGCTCACCGGAATCCTGCGCGACCAGTGGGGCTTCACGGGCACCGTCGTCGCCGACTACTTCGGCGTCGCCTTCCTCAAGCTGCTGCACGGCGTGGCCGGCTCCTGGGCCGAGGCCGCAGCCGCCGCCCTCGAGGCAGGTGTCGACGTCGAGCTGCCCACCGTCAAGACTTTCGGCGAACCACTCGTCGAGGCAATCCGCGCCGGCGAGGTCAAAGAAGCCCTCGTCGACCGGGCACTGCGCCGCGTGCTCGCGCAGAAGGCCGAACTCGGCCTTCTCGACGCCGACTGGTCGCCCCTGCCGCGCGGCCTCGAGGGCGTCAACCTCGACGACACGGATGCCGTCAGGGCCGCGATTGACCTCGACAGCGCCGAGAACCGGGCGGTCGCTCGCGAGCTGGCGGAGCAGTCCGTGATTCTGCTCTCGAACAATGGCGTGCTGCCGCTGCCACAGGGCAAGCGCATCGCCGCGATCGGCCCGACGGCGAGCGACTCGTTTGCCGTGCTCGGCTGCTACAGCTTCCCCGCCCACGTCGGCGTACAGCACCCGAACGAGCCGGTCGGCATCGAACTGCCCACCCTCATCGAGTCACTGACCGCCGAGTTCGGCGCTGTGAGCTACGACCTCGGCACCACGATCGACGGCGGTGAGACCGACGGCATCGCCGCCGCGGTCGAGGCAGCCAAGAACGCGGATGTCGCCATTGTCACCCTCGGAGACCGCGCAGGCCTGTTCGGCCGCGGCACGAGCGGCGAAGGTTGCGACGCCGACTCCCTCGCGCTCCCCGGTGCGCAGCAGCAGCTGCTCGACGCCGTGCTCGCGACCGGCACCCCGACGATCGTCGTGCTCTTCGCCGGCCGCCCCTACGCCCTCGGCGCAGCGGTGACCGAGGCGGCCGCGATCGTTCAGACGTTCTTTCCCGGAGAGGAAGGCACCGGCGCTGTGGCCGGCGTGCTCAGCGGGCGCGTTAACCCGAGCGGGCGTCTGCCCGTTAGCGTTCCCGCGCACGCTGGCTCACAGCCCTCGACCTACCTCGCGGCTCCCCTCGCCCGCAAAAGCGGCGTCTCGGACGTCGACCCGACGGCGGCCTTCTCGTTCGGGCACGGCATCGGTTACACGTCATTCGAGTGGTCGTCGAGCGACGCCGAGGTGAACGGCGACACGGTTTCGCTGACGGTCACGGTGACCAACACCGGTGACCGCGCCGGCTCCGACGTCGTGCAGCTCTACCTGCACGACCCGGTGGCCTCGGTCGTTCGTCCGGTGCAGCGCCTGCTCGGCTACCACCGCGTCACGCTCGAGGCTGGAGCTTCGAGCACGCTGACGGTGACCGTGCCGTCCGACACGACGAGCTTCACCAACCGCGCCGGTGTGCGCGTGGTCGAGCCCGGCGAGATCGTGCTCGGTCTCGGTCGTTCGAGTGCCGACATTCCGATCAGCCACAGTGTGCAGCTGACCGGCCCGACCCGCGAAGTGGGATACGACCGCGCGCTGCACGTAACGTGGGCCTGAGAAAGGGCACAACCCGCGTTACCATGCCCGGCGCGCTGCCGGGCACCGAGGTCGTCGTCGAGCAGACCCGACACGCCTTCGCCTTCGGCAACATCGGCTTCGACTTCATCGACCCCGCCGCGCGCGACACCCCTCTCGCCCAGCTCTGGCTCGACCTCTACAACACCGCAACACTGCCCTTCTACTGGCGTGACTTCGAGCCGGTGCAGGGGGCTCCGCGCACCCGCCCGTTGCGCGACACGGCACAGTGGTTTCGCGATCACCACGTCGAGGTCAAGGGCCACCCGCTGGTCTGGCACACGCTTGCGCCGCAGTGGCTGACCGGTGACGTTGAGAAGCAACTGCGGCAGCGCATCCGCCGTGATGTCTCGGATTTCATAGACCTCATCGACACCTGGGATGCCATCAACGAGGTCGTCATCATGCCGGTCTTCGAGGCGGAGGCCAACGCGATCACCGAGCTGGCGAAGGTCAAGGGCCGCGTGCCGATGATCCAGCTCGCGTTCGACGAGGCGCGGGCAGCCAACCCGTCGGCCACCCTGCTGCTCAACGACTTCGACCTCAGCGCCCGATACGAACGCCTCATCGAAGAAGTGCTGTCAGCGGGGATCCAGATCGACGCCCTCGGCCTGCAGACCCACATGCACCAGGGCTACTGGGGCGAGGAGCTCATGCTCGCCATGGTCGACCGTTTCGCGCGCTTCGGGCTGCCGCTGCACCTCACAGAGAGCACGCTGCTCAGCGGCCACCTAATGCCGCCAGAGATCGTCGATCTCAACGACTACGTTGTCGACAGGTGGCCGTCGACCGACGAGGGTGAGGCCCGGCAGGCCGATGAGTTGGTGCGGCACTACCGGTCGCTCACGTCGCATCCGTCGGTCGAGGCGATCACCTACTGGGGCATCACCGACGCGGGTGCGTGGCTCGGAGCCCCGGTCGGCCTCGTGCGCGCCGACGGCACCCCGAAGCCGTCGTACGACGCGCTGCACGCTCTCATCAAGGGCGAATGGTGGCTGCCGCCAACGACAATGAGAACGGATTCCGACGGCGCCATCGAGGTCACCGGCTACCTCGGCGACTACCGGGCCTCCACTCGCGGCACGACGGTCGCGTTCACCATCGCCTAGCCGCCCGCTGGCGCAATTGCCGCTTGTGAACCATCACATTGGCCGCTCGCATCATTGCCAACCTCTCTGGCGAGATTCTGCTGGGTGTGGCGCGCACCTCCCCTAGAAATCAGGGATTACTGCTGCCGTTACCGAACCGTTACTTAGCAAAGTTTGCTTTTGCCCGTGTTGTGAGCGCTAACATTTGGGGACGCCACGCCCTTTGGCGTGAACGCATGACACCAAGCCGGCGACGTAGCCGGACCAGAACGAGGAGGTTTTGGAAGTGAAGAAGTTCCTGAGCACCATCACAATCGTGGGAGCAGCAGCTCTCGTGCTTTCCGGCTGCGCCGGCCCCGGCGCAGCGAACAACGGCGGCGGTGACGACCTGATCACCGTTGGCTTTGCCCAGACTGGCTCTGAGAGCGGATGGCGCAGCGCCAACACCGAGTCGATGCAGACGGCCTTCTCTGAGGAGAACGGCTTCAAGCTCGTCTTCAACGCAGCCGACAACAAGATCGAGGCCCAGATCGCGGCCGTTCGCAGCTTCATCACGCAGGGTGTCGACGCCATCGTCATCGCCCCGATCGTTGAGGACGGCTGGGACGACGTTCTGCAGGAGGCCAAGGATGCCGGTATCCCCGTCATTCTCGAGGACCGCACCCTGAGCGCATCCGAGGACCTCTACGCCGGCTGGGTCGGACTCGACTTCAAGTCGGAGGGTGTCAAGGCGGGCACGTGGGCCGCCGAGACCTTCACGGAGCCCACCAAGATGGTTGTGCTTGAGGGCACCACCGGATCGGCTCCGGCCAACGACCGCGCCGAGGGCTTCGACGAGGCCATCGCCGGCTCGCAGATCGAGAAGATCGACTCGCAGACGGGTAACTTCACCCGCGCTGAGGGCAAGACCGTCATGGAGGGCTTCCTCCAGAAGTACGGAGCAGACGGCATCGACCTCGTCTACGCCCACAACGACGACATGGCCCTCGGCGCGATTGACGCCATCGAGGCAGCTGGACTCGTCGCTGGCGAAGACATCAAGATCGTCTCGATCGACGCGGTGCGCGACGGCATGCAGGCTCTTGCCGACGGCAAGATCAACTACATCGTCGAGTGCAACCCGCTGCTGGGTGACCTCGCCGCTGGCCTCGTCAAGGACGTTCTCGATGGCAAGACCATCGAGCGCGCCACCTTCGTTCAGGACGGCGAGTTCGACCAGGAGGCCGCCATCGCAGCCCTCCCGGACCGCAAGTACTAAACAGCACTGAGTAACTCTCCCCGTCGGGAGCAGGACACCACCGTCCTGTTCCCGGCGGGGATCTCACCACGACCACTAGCCAAGGAAGTAGCGGCACACATGCCTGTCGACAACGATGTCGCGCCCATCATCGAGATGCGCGGAATCACCATCCAGTTTCCCGGGGTGAAAGCACTCGACGGCGTCGACTTCACCCTGTGGCCCGGTGAGGTGCACAGCCTCATGGGCGAGAACGGCGCAGGCAAGTCCACCCTCATCAAGGCTCTGACCGGCGTCTACGCCATCGACAGCGGCACCATCACCGTCGCGGGCGAGCCCCGGATCTTCCACACCACCGCCGATGCTCAGGCCGCCGGCATCTCGACGGTCTACCAAGAGGTCAACCTCTGCGCCAACCTCTCGGTCGGCGAGAACGTCATGCTCGGCCACGAGGTTCGCCGCGGCGGCGCCATCGACTGGCGCGCTACCCACCGCGAGGCCGCCCGCCACCTCGAGGCACTCGGCCTGACGGTCGACACCCGCACCGGGCTCTTCAGCCACTCGATCGCCATTCAGCAGCTCATTGCGATCAGCCGTGCGATGGTCACCGACTCGACAGTGCTGATTCTCGACGAGCCGACTTCGAGCCTCGACCGCAGCGAGGTGGAGCAGCTGTTCGGAGTGATCCGCGAGCTTCGTGACCGCGGCGTCGCAATCCTCTTTGTCTCGCACTTTCTCGACCAGGTCTACGAGATCAGCGACCGCATTACCGTGCTGCGCAATGGCAAGCTCGTCGGCGCGTACGAGGCAGCACTCCTGCCCCGCAACGAGCTCATCTCGAGCATGATCGGTCGCGAGCTCGACGACCTCGCAGAGCTCTCAAGCTCTGCTGCTCGCGTAATCGACCGCAGCGGCTCCCCGCTGCTCAAGGCCACCGGCCTCGGCAAAAAGGGCGTGCTCGAGCCCGCCGACCTCGACATCTACGAGGGCGAGGTGGTTGGCATCGCCGGCCTGCTCGGCTCCGGCCGCACCGAGCTCGCCCGCCTCATCTATGGAGCGGACCGCGCTGACAGCGGATCCATTGAGGTGCACGGTGCGTCCGCTCGCATCTCGACCCCGCGCCACGCGATCGACCGCCACATCGTCTTCTCGTCAGAAGACCGCCGTGCCGAAGGCATCGTCGGCGACCTCAGCGTCGCCGAGAACATCGTTCTCGGAATCCAGGCCCGCCGTGGCTGGCTGCGCCGCGTGAGCCGCACCGAGACCGACGCGATCGTCAAGGACTACATCGAGGCTCTCGGCGTTCGCCCCGCCGACCCCGACCGCGCGGTGCGCAACCTCTCGGGTGGCAACCAGCAGAAGGTGCTTCTTGCTCGCTGGCTGGCCACGGCGCCAGAGCTCATCATTCTCGACGAGCCCACCCGTGGCATCGACGTCGGCGCGAAGGCCGATATTCAGCGCAAGGTCGCAGAGCTCTCGGCCAAGGGGCTCTCTGTCATCTTCATCTCGTCTGAGATCGAAGAGGTAATCCGCCTCGCCCAGAGGATCACCGTGATGCGCGATCGTCGTAAGATCGGCGAACTCGAGTCGAACGGACTAGACGTCGACGACGTCATCGACTACATCGCCAATGAAGGCCAGGAGAACGTGGCATGAAGAAGTTAGTCAAGCACCGGGTCTTCTGGCCCGCGGCCGCCCTGGTGGCCCTGCTCGCGGTCAACGCCATCGCGAGACCCGCCTTTCTCAGCATCACCGTGCAAGACGGCGAGCTGTATGGATCGCTGATCTCACTGCTGCGCAACAGCGCACCGCTCATGCTGGTGGCGCTGGGCATGACCATCGTGATCGCCACCCGGGGCATCGATCTCTCGGTTGGCGCCATGATGGCCGTCTCTGGCGCGGTGGCGCTGACGATCATCGCCGAGTCGGCCACCCCTGAAGCGCCAGAGGTTATCGCCCTCGCGATCGGTGCTGGCGTGATTGTGACCCTCATTGCCGGCGCGTGGAATGGATTCTTGGTGGCCGTGCTCGGCATCCAACCCATTATCGCGACGCTCGTTCTCATGCTCGCTGGCCGCGGAATCGCGCTGCTCATCACGAACGGCGAGATCACCACGGTCAACAGCGCTCCGTACAAGTTCATGTCGCAGGGCTACGTGCTCGGTTTTCCTTTCGCCTTCTTCGTGTCGATCGCGGCCATCGTCATCGTGGTGCTCGTTCAGCGCCGTACGGCCCTCGGCATGCTCACCGAAGCCGTCGGAATCAACCCAGAGGCAAGCCGCCTCGCGGGGGTTCGCTCGCGCGGAATCATCTGGGGCGCCTACGCTGCGAGCGGACTGCTCGCGGGCTTCGCCGGCATTCTCTACAGCTCGAACATCATGGCCGCGGACTCGAACGCGGCGGGCAACCTTATTGAGTTGGATGCGATCCTCGCCGTCGTTCTCGGCGGCACGTCGCTCATGGGCGGCAAGTTCAGCATCGCTGGCACGGTCATCGGCGTCTTCACGATTCAGACCCTCAAGTCGACGATCGTCTTTCTCGGTGTTCCCTCGCCGGTCACCCCGGTCTTCATGGCCGCCGTTGTCATCATCGTGGTGGTCGTGCAGTCACCGCTTCTGCGCGGCAGCGCGCTACGAGCAGTGCGCTCTGTGCGTGGTGCCACTAACTCGAACACCACGGAGGTGGCCAAGTGACCGACTTGAAGACTGCGGCGACGACGCCGCTCGGCTCTGTGCTCGCGTGGCTCAACACCTTCCGCAGCCGCCATGCCTCGTGGATTCCGGTCTTCGCCGCTCTGCTGATCCTCGTGGTCATGTTCGGGTTCGCTCAGTGGTGGTTCGGCAACTTCCTCAGCCCGCGGCTGATCTCGGCCCTGCTGCTCGATAACGCCTTCCTGCTGATTCTCGCCGTCGGCATGACCTTCGTGATTCTCACCGGCGGCATCGATCTCTCGGTCGGTTCGGTCATGGCTTTCACGGGCATCCTCTGCGCCAGCCTGGTCTCGCAGGGCGTCCCCGCCGCCATCGCCGTGCCACTGATGATCCTCTGCGGCGCGGGCGTCGGCCTGCTCATCGGGGTGCTCGTGCACTACTTCGACGTGCAGCCGTTCATCGCCTCGCTGGTCGGAATGTTTCTCGCGCGTGGTCTCGCGTTTCTGGTCAGCCTGCGCTCCATCGACATTGAAGACCAGTCGATCCTGCTGCTGCAGTCGACGCGCTTCAAGCTCGGTGACTGGTACATCACACCGACGGGCATCATCGCCCTTGTCGTGGTCATCGCTGGCGTACTGATTCTGCAGTACACCCGTTTCGGGCGCACCATCTATGCGATCGGCGGCAACGAGCAGTCGGCACGCCTCATGGGCCTGCCGGTCGCTCGCACCAAGATTCTCGCCTACGTGATCAGCGGCATCTGCGGTGGTCTCGCCGGACTCGTGCTCACCGCCTACCAGGGATCCGGATACCCGCTCAACGGCACGGGCGCAGAGCTCGACACCATTGCCGCGGTCGTCATCGGCGGCACACTGCTCACCGGCGGAAGCGGCTATGTGCTTGGCTCGATGATCGGCGTGTTCGTCTACGGAACGATCGCCGCCTTCATCGCGTTCCTCGGCGCGGAGCAGTCGTGGAAGCGCATCATCGTCGGCGCCCTGCTGCTCGTGTTCGTCGTAGTGCAGCGCGTCATCGTCACCCGCTCGTCGAGACGCTCGTGATTGGCGCAAACCCGGCAGAATAGGACGATGGACAGCGCGGTTCCACCACTCGTCGAGGTCGTGGGAGCGACGGTTCGCTTCCAGACCGAGACCGCGCTGTCCGGCGTCGACTTTCGTATGTACCCGGGCGAGGTCCACTCGCTCATGGGCGAGAACGGCGCCGGCAAGTCCACGCTCATCAAAGCGCTGACCGGGGCACTCGCACTGGATGCCGGAGAGGTGCGATTGAACGGCACTCCCGTGCGGTTTCGATCGCCGCGGGATGCCCAGCGGGCGGGCATCCGCACGGTCTATCAAGAGATCGACCTTCTGCCCAACCTGTCGGTTGCCGAGAACATCATGCTCGGTCGCGAGCCGCGGCGCTACGGCGCAATCGACTGGACGCGCGTGCGCAGCGAAGCCCGGGCCGCTCTCGCCGAGCTGGGCCTCGACATCGACCCCGCCTCACAACTGAGCACACACTCGCTCGCCGTGCAGCAGCTTGTCGCGATTGCGCGTGCGCTGTCGACCGAGGTGAAGGTGCTTGTGCTTGATGAGCCGACATCCAGCCTTGACCTCGATGAGGTCGCGGAGCTGTTTCGGGTGATCCGCGAGCTCAAGCAGCGCGGCGTCGCCATTCTGTTCGTCTCGCACTTTCTCGACCAGGTCTACGAGATCTGCGACCGCATCACGGTGTTGCGCAGCGGCAGCCTAATTGGCGAGTACCGAATTCAGGAGCTGCTGCGCATCGACCTGGTGCAGAAGATGCTCGGGCGCTCCCCCGGCGAGGTCACCACGCGCGCGCCGATCGCGCCCGCAGAGAAAAGGGCGCAGACCGTGCTCACCGGCACTGGCCTCACCGCCAAGCCGGGAATCACCAACGCGAACATCGAGCTTGTCGAAGGCGAGGTGCTCGGCATGGCCGGCCTGCTCGGCTCCGGACGCACAGAGCTCGCCCGCGCGATCACCGGCGTCGACCGCCTCGACAGCGGAACCCTCACCGTCACCGCGACCGGGGGCTCGCCCAAGACGCCGCGCGAGGCGATAGCTCACCGGGTCGTCTACTCGCCAGAGAACCGGCGCACCGAGGGCATCATCGACCGACTGAGCGTCGAAGAGAACATCGGCCTCGCGCTGCAGGCCCAGAACGGTGTGCTGCGGCGCATACCGCCGGCACGCATGCGCGAGCTCGCGGCCAGCTGGGTCGAGGCCCTCGGAATTCGTCCCGCTGATCTCGATCGACCGGCGGGCGAGCTCTCTGGCGGCAACCAGCAGAAGGTCATGCTCGCCCGCTTGCTCGCGCTGTCACCGCGGGTGCTCGTGCTCGACGAGCCGACCAGGGGCATCGACGTCGGCGCGAAGGTCGACGTGCAGAATCTCGTCGGAGAACTGGCCGACAGCGGCCTTTCGGTAGTCTTCATCTCAGCGGAACTCGAAGAGGTGCTCCGTGTCGGGCACCGCGTGGCAATCCTGCGCGACGGTGTCATCGTCGACACGCTCGCCTCTGACGGTCTCACCGTTGACTCCCTTTTGGCACTTGTCGCACAACCTGACGAGAACGCCGAGTGAGGGCACCACTGTGAGCACCGAAGACAAGCCTGCGCGCACCGCGAACATCTTCGATGTCGCGCGCCTCGCTGGGGTGTCTCACCAGACGGTGTCGCGGGTGCTCAACAACCTGCCAAACGTGCGACCGGCAACCCGCGCTCGGGTTGAACAGGCGATCTCGCAGCTGCGCTACAGCCCCTCCCCCGCCGCCCGAGCGCTCGTCACCCGCCGCACCCGCACCATCGGACTCGTGACCCCGGGCATCTCGGACTACGGCCCCACCTCGATCGCCATGCACTTCACCGTCGCGGCCCGCGCGGCCCGCTACAGCGTCGACACCGTGAGCGCGCTCGATGCGGATGCCAACAGCATCCGCTGGGTCATCGAGTCGCTGCTGCGCCAGCGGGTGGATGCGATCGTCATCATCGTCGTCGACACCGAGGTGCTCGAGTTCATCCGCGGCCTCGAACTCACGATCCCGCTCGTCGCGGTCGCCGCCGGTCCCAAGCGCGGCCCGCACGTTGTCTCGATCGACCAGTACCGCGGGGCACGGTCGGCGGTGCGGCACCTCGCAGAACTCGGGCACACCCGCATCCACCACTTGGCCGGGCCCGCCACGGCGCCTGATGCCATCGAGCGGGTGCGCGGCTGGCGCGACGAACTCGCGGCGCAGCGATTGGATGCCCCCGCCCTGCTGCAGGGCGATTGGACGGCCGCGAGCGGCTACGAACTCGGTCACGCCGTGCAGCTGGAGCCGGGGACGGCCGCGTTCGCATCCAATGATCAGATGGCGATCGGCCTGCTGGCCGCCCTGCGCGAGCGCGACCTTCGGGTGCCAGAAGACATCAGCGTGGTCGGCTTCGACGACGTGCCGGAGGCGCCGTTTCTTTTTCCGCCACTGACCACTATTCGGCAGGACTTCGCGGCCCTCGGCGCGCTCATCATGCAGAAGGTGCTCGTCGCCGTCGAGGAGCCCGACGGCGCGACCGAAGACACCCCGCTCTCGACGAAACTCGTCGTGCGGGCGTCGGCGGCCGCGCCGCGGTAGCCCCTAGAGCCCCTGCGCCAACCGGTAGTAGGCCGCGTTCCACTTGAGCTCGCGGGCAAAGCCGCGCGTGGTGGTGCTCTCGTCGATGACCAGCAGTTCGGCGCGGGCGATGTCGGCGAAGTCCTCCCACGCCTCGGCGCCGACCGCGGTGGTGAGCACGGTGTGGTGCGCCGCTCCGGCCTGCAGCCATGCGGCGGCAGAGGTGGCGAAGTCGGGGGCCGGCTTCCAGACGGCCCTGGCCACCGGCAGGTTGGGAAGCGGCTCTGGCAGCGGCACAACCTCGACGACGTTGGCCGTGAGACGGAAGCGGTCGCGCATGTCGCTCAGGGCGACGACGACGCCGGCTCCGGCATCCGTGTCGAAAACGAGGCGAACCGGGTCTTCCTTGCCGCCGATGCCGAGCGGGTGCACCTCGAGTGACGGCTTGGAGGTCGTCAGCGTCGGGCAGATCTCGAGCATGTGGGCACCGAGAATCAGCTCGTTGCCGGGCTCGAGGTCGTAGGTGTAGTCCTCCATGAGCGAAGCGCCACCGGGCAGTCCCGCGCCCATGACCTTGGCGACGCGCACGAGCACGGCGGTCTTCCAGTCACCCTCTGCACCGAAGCCGTAGCCGTCGGCCATGAGGCGCTGCACGGCGAGGCCGGGCAGCTGTCGCAGCGCGCCGAGGTCTTCGAAGGTGGTCGTGAAGGCGCCGAAGTCGCCAGCCTCCAAGAAGCTGCGCAGGCCCAGCTCGATGCGGGCTCCGTAGCGCAGCGAGTCGCGCTTGTCGCCGTCGGCCCGCAGGGAGGGCACGACGTCGTAGAGCTCGTCGTACTCAGCGACCAGGTCGTCGACGTCGCTCTCGCTCGCCGCGTGCACGGCTTCCGCAAGCTCGTTGACGCCCCAGGTGTTGACGCTGACACCGAAGCGAATCTCGGCCTCGGTCTTGTCACCCTCGGTCACCGCAACGTTGCGCATGTTGTCGCCGAAGCGGGCGAGCTTGAGGTTCTGCACGGCGGCCCAGCCGGCCGCGGCGCGGGCCCAGACGCCAATAGAAGCCGTGACCGCGGGGTTCGACACGTGGCCGACGACCGTCTTGCGCACGACACTCATGCGCGTCTGGATGTAGCCGAACTCCCGGTCGCCGTGGGCGGCCTGGTTGAGGTTCATGAAGTCGAAGTCGATCTCGCTCCATGGCAGGCGCTCGTTGGCCTGCGTGTGCAGGTGCAGCAGCGGCTTGCGCAGCGCATCCAACCCGTGGATCCACATCTTGGCCGGGCTGAAGGTGTGCATCCAGGCGATCAGGCCGACGACGTTGTCTGCGGCGTTAGCCTCGAGCGCGATGCGCCGAATCGAGTCGCTCTCCTTGAGCACCGGCTTCCAGACGACAGACACCGGGATGTCGCTGCTCTCCCCGAGAACCCGCGCGATCTGCTGCGACTGCTCTGCAACCTGGGCGAGCGTCTCTGGGCCATACAAGTCCTGGCTGCCGGTGAGAAACCAGACCTCGCGGGTCTTCAGGTCAGGAACGATGGAGCGGGTCATGCGGGGCCTCCCTGGCCGTAGACGTTCTGATAGCGGTCGTAGAGCGCGTCGATCGACGCCTGAGGAATCGGTAGAAGTGACCCGCCTTGGCGGGCGATGTGCACGGTGCGGGCGACATCCTCGACCATGACGGCGGCCTTGACCGCGGACTTCGCGGAGTCGCCGATGGTGAAGACACCGTGGTTCTGCATGAGCACGGCTGGGGAGCGGTGGCCGGTCAACGTGGCGACGATGCCCTTGCCGATCGACTCGTCGCCGATGATCGCGAAGGGGCCGATGGGAATGTCGCCGCCGAACTCGTCGGCCATGGCCGTGAGCACGCAGGGAATCGTCTCGCCGCGCGCCGCCCAGGCGGTGGCGTAGGTGGAGTGCGTGTGAACGACGCCATTCACGTCGGGCATGTGGCGATAGACGTAGGCGTGCGCCGCGGTGTCGCTCGACGGCGATGAGCCCTCGATGACGGTGCCGTCGAGGTCGCAGAGCACCATGTTCTCTGGCGTGAGGTCGTCGTAGCCAACGCCGCTCGGCTTGATGACGAAGAGGTCCTCACCAGGGATACGGGCCGACACATTGCCGCCCGTCCAGACAACGAGGTTGTTGCGCACCAGCTCGTGGTGCAGTCGCGCGACCTCGGCGCGAACATCGTCATAGCTCATCGGAGCACCTCCACGGCGGTTCGTTCGATCTCGAGGCCCGCGCGGTAGCGGTCGAGGTAGGTGGCGTAGCCGGCTACGTCAGCGACATCCGGCTCGGTGAATGTGGCTTCGGCAAGGCGTGCGTCGAGAAACTCGGCGAGGCTCTTGTCGTGCCCGAGGTAGGCGGCGAGCACCGCGATGCCCCACGCGCCGCCCTCGCCAGCACTCGAGGCGACGCCGACGGGCGCGTTGAGCGCTGCGGCGAGAAAGCGCTGCGCGACACCCGCGGTGCGGAACATGCCGCCGTGCGCATACATGCGGTCGAGCGCAACCTGCTCACTCGCGAGCACCCGCATGCCGAGGCTGAGGGTGCCGAAAACACCGTAGAGCTGGGCGCGGATGGCGTTAGCGAGGGTGAACCGGCTGTCGGGCGTGCGCACGAACAGCGGCCGGCCTTCGACGAGACCGCTGATCGGCTCGCCGGCGAGGTAGTTGTAGGCGAGCAGCCCGCCCGCGTCGGCGTCACCGGTGAGAGCTTCGGAGAACAGTAGCTCGTAGGCGGCATCGGCGCTCAGCGAGAGTCCAGCGAGCTCGGCGAAGCGCTGGAACATGCCCGCCCACTCGGCGAGCTCGCTCGCGCCGTTGTTGCAGTGCACCATCGCGACCGGGTCGCCCGAGGGCGTGGTGACAACGTCGAGCTCGTGGTGCGCGTGCTGCAGCGGCTTCTCGAGCACGACCATCGCGAAGATGCTGGTTCCGGCACTGACGTTGCCGGTGCGCGGGGCGACCGCGTTGGTCGCGACCATGCCGGTGCCGGCATCCCCTTCGGGCGGGCAGAGGGCTGCACCCGGCTGCAGCGTGCCGAGCAAGGCGGCGCCTTCGGCCGTGAGCGACCCGGCCTGCGCACCGGCGACCAGCACCTCGGGCAGGTAGCTCTTCAGCGGCTTCGGCAGCGCGTTCAGTGCGTCATATTTCGCGAGCAGCGCGGGGTCGTAGTCGGTTCCGGCGATGGGGAACATGCCCGACGCATCCCCGATGCCGAGCACCCGCTGCCCGGTGAGCTGCTCGTGCACGTAGCCGGCCAGAGTTGTGACGTGGCCGATGCGCGGCACGTGCGCCTCGCCGCTCAGCACGGCCTGGTGCAGGTGCGCGATCGACCAGCGCAGCGGAATGTTCACCCCGAACAGATCGGACAGCTGCGCCGCTGCCTCACCCGTGGACGTATTGCGCCACGTGCGGAACGGCACCAGCAGCTCCCCCGCCTCGTCGAACGCGAGGTAGCCGTGCATCATCGCGCTGACGCCGAAGGCCTGCACACGCTGGAGGGGCACGTCGAAGTTGCTCTGCACTTCGTGGGCAAGCTCAGCGATCGCGGCCCGCAGTCCGATCCAGACGTCGTCGAGGGAGTAGGTCCAGACGCCGTCGACGAGCTGGTTCTCCCACTCGTGCGATCCGGTGGCGAGCACGGCGAGATCCTCGCCGATGAGCGCGGCCTTGATGCGGGTGGATCCGAGCTCGATGCCGAGGGTGGCGCGGCCGCTGGTGATCCACTCGGCTGGTGCGCTGATCGACATTTCTTCCACTCCGTTGTTGTCTGTCGGGTGCGAGGCGTCCGCAATGTTAGCGCTCACAATTCCTGCCCAAATTCTACTATGCGAGACGGTTTGAACCGAAAAGGAGGGCGAGAGCCGACGGCTCCCACCCTCCCTGATTCGACTAGCGGCCGGCGGTGCGGCGCTTGTTGTAGACGTCGAAGGCGACCGCGAGCAGAAGCACGAGTCCCTTGATCGCCTGCTGGTAGTCCGCGCCGATTCCGAGAATCGACATGCCGTTGTTGATGACACCGATGATGAGACCACCGAGGATCGCGCCGACGACGGTTCCGACACCACCCTGCACGGCAGCACCACCGATGAAGGCAGCGGAGATCGCCTCGAGCTCGAAGCCCGATCCGGCCGCCGGGCCGGCGAGGTTGAGTCGCGCGGTGAAGACGACACCAGCGAGCGCCGCGAGCACGCCCATGTTGACGAACAGCAGAAAGTCGACCTTGAGGGTCTTGATGCCGCTCAGCTCTGCCGCGTGGCGGTTGCCGCCGATCGCATAGACGTGGCGGCCGAAGACCGCGCGCTTGGTGACCGTCGAGTAGATGACGATGAGCAGGCCGAGCACGATCAGGGTGACCGGAATGCCCTTGTACGACGCGAGAGCGAAGGCGAAGAGGCCGATGCCGACAGCGCTGAGCGCAAGTTTGGCAAAGAACCACGCTGCGGGCTCGATCGTCTGCCCGTAGCCCTTGAGCGCCGTGCGGGTGCGAAGCTGCTGAACGACCATCGCGGCGATGGCGATTGCGGCCACGCCGAGGGTGACCACGTCGAGACCGGCGAGCTCGAAGTTAGGAATGAAGCCGTTGCCGATCGCGCGGTAGTCCGACGGGAACGATCCGATGTTCGAGCTGTCGAGCACGATGAGGGTGAGCCCTCTGAAGATGAGCATGCCCGCGAGAGTGACGATGAACGCGGGTATCTTCACGTAGGCAATCCAGAAACCCTGCCAGGCACCCACCAGAGCTCCGACAAGCAGGGTGAGCAGAATGCCAACCCACCAGTCCATGCCCATGCGCACGACGAATACACCCGAGAGGGCACCGGTAAAGGCGGCGACGGATCCGACCGACAGGTCGATGTGGCCGGCGATGATCACCATGACCATGCCGATGGCGAGGATAAGGATGTAGCCGTTCTGAACGATGAGGTTCGAGACGTTCTGCGGGTAGATCAGCACGCCCTTGGTGAGGATCGTGAACAACACGATGATGCCCACCAGCGCGAGGAAGATGCCGTTGCGGCTGAGGTCGGTCAGCACGTGGCTGAGGGGGCCCCCGCGGTCGCGCAACGTCTTGGTCGGCACGGTCGCCTCGGCGGGGTCGAAGCCCTGGCGCACGTCGTAGACGACGGTGCCGGCGATCTTGTCGTGGAATCCGCGCTGTTGCCCGTTCTCATTGACGATCGCCGACGCGTAGAGCGCGAGCGGGCCGAGCACGGGGATCACCCACGACACCAGCTGGACGAGGTAGCGCGTCAGCGCACTCTGCCACCCGACCGGCAGGCCGGTCTCGGCCGACAGCGTGCGCAGTCCGACTGCCTGCTTGCCGATGGAATAGCCGGTCGTTCCCAGCTGGATGACCTGGTAGACCCCAAAGGCCGCAAACGCGATGAAGGCGATGATCGCAACCGCGAGTGAGAGGTAATACGTGGTGAGGTCACCCGAGGTGTAGCCGAGGTAGTACGACGAGGCTCCGAAGAGCAGCAGGCCGAGGCCGATGGCGGTGTCGATGACGCCGGCGATGAGTCTCTTGTTTGCCGGGGCGAGGTCGACGGTGGTCGACGCGTGCGTTGCGTGCTGTGTGTCAGTCATAGCGGGTCTCTCTGTATTGGGCGCCGCGTGCTAGCGGGCCTTCTCCATGGTCATGAGTTTGATGAGTGCCTCTGGCGATGCCTCGGCGATGGGCAGCTCGCCCGTGATCGCGCCCTCAGAGAGCGC
>Ga0247814_10000854_pt1 | contig 20521 bp, 18 predicted proteins | sample UWRJL179409R1_FD_179947 | JGI IMG/M metagenome (GOLD analysis project Ga0247814, IMG submission 179947) | Plant litter microbial communities from Arlington Agricultural Research Station in Wisconsin, United States - UWRJ-L179-409R-1 | ecosystem: Environmental > Terrestrial > Plant litter >... | reverse complement strand
TGTCTCATGCGCAAACTGGACCGTACCGATATCGGCATTCTCAACAGCCTTCAGGAGAACGCGCGCATCACCAACGCCGACCTCGCACGTTCGGTGAATCTGTCGCCGACGCCGTGCTTCAACCGGGTCAAGGCCATGGAAGAATTGGGGCTGATTCGCGAGCAGGTCACGCTGCTGGATGCCGATCTGCTGGGGCTGCACGTGAACGTGTTTATTCACGTGAGCCTGGAGAAGCAGGTCGAGGAAGCGCTGCAGCATTTCGAAGAGGCGATTTCCGACCGTCCGGAGGTGATGGAGTGCTACCTCATGGCCGGAGACCCGGACTACCTCATCCGGGTCCTGGTACCGACGATTCAGTCGCTCGAACGCTTCATGATGGACTTCCTGACCAAAGTCCCGGGTGTGGCGAACATTCGGTCAAGCTTTGCGCTCAAGCAGGTGCGCTACAAAACCGCGCTGCCGTTACCCGCTAACGGTTTGACGCTGGGCAGTTGAACGTCAGATGTAGTCATAGCGGTAATCGAGCTCTGCGGTGAAGAGGGTTTGCTGGACGGTAAAGGTTTGCGCCCAGGGCGCCAGTTCATTGGCGGGATGAAAGATCAGCACGGTTTCATTCATGTCTGTCGAGCCGGTCTCATTGGTAAAACCGGGAGTGCCAGGATGCTGATGTTTCCAGCGCTCCCATAACAAGTCGAGGTAGCAGTGGTGCAGGAAGAATATTGGATCATTGGGTGAGGACGCTTCCCCCATGCTGCCGCCTATCCACGCATGCACCGGATTGTGCAATTCGGTTTCCGAGATGTTTTCCCAGCCGCTTGCTTCCATCCAGTAAGGCGTCCTGTTGAGCGTCGATATGACAGTCTCTGCGCTGGGCGGTGCGCCGATGACCCCGAGATTTCGACGAATGCCCGTGTTGCCTGTGCCTTCGTCCCAGACCCTTACATCGAATTGCGATTGTTCCCTGGAAAACGGGCCGCTGGTGACACGCTGGTCTTGCAGGTTGTCACCGTTCGAACCCATGAAGTCCGAGGTAAAGGGGTTGTCGGCGCCGGTCAGTTGCCAGTTCCAGTAAGGCAGGGTGATGGTCGGATCACTGGCGGCGGACTGCAGGGCCAGTTCGAACTGGCGGAGCAGAATGCGATGCCACGGGTAGAACAAGGGGCTTCGATGGGGATTGGGTACCAGCGGACTGGCCCCGCCCATCGAATTCTTGTGGATCTGGACGAAATCATCATAGCGGCATTGCTGCCCGGGTCGCAGGACACTGTCGACGTTGTTCTTCAGCCTCAGGATGGCATCGATGAATGCGGATTTCTGTTGCGGTGTCATGTCTCGGTGATTACGACGAATATCCATATTGCGAAAACTCCATTGAATGTTTGCCCAATGGAGTCTGCTCGCTTACAGGATTTTCACCAGTTCATCACCCTCGACAGCGTTCGTAGGAAAAATAATCCGCTGGCCGGTCGAGCGGTTTTTTCCTATAGGGAATTGAGCGGAATCTTCAGGTAAACCACACCGTTGTCCTCCGCTGGTGGCAGATGTCCGGCTCGGACATTCACCTGAATCGCCGGCAGCAACAGCGTCGGCATACCCAGCCCGGCATCGCGCTTGGTGCGCATTTCGACGAACGCCGCTTCATCAATCCCGTCATGCACATGAATATTGCTTTTGCGCTGCTCGCCGACCGTGGTCTGGCACTGCGAGGCGCGACTCTCGGGCGGATAATCGTGGCAAACGTAGAGTTTTACGCTGGCGGGGAAGGCCAGCAGTTTGTGGATCGAGGCAAACAGCTGATGGGCATTGCCGCCGGGAAAGTCGCAGCGCGCCGTGCCGACATCGGGCATGAACAGCGTGTCACCGACCAGAATCTGCTCGCCATCGATCAAATACGCCATGTCCGCCGGTGTGTGGCCGGGGACGTGCAGAGCGGTGGCTTTAAGGTTGCCGATGCGGAACGACTCGTTCGGCGCGAACAGGTGGTCGAACTGCGAGCCGTCGACGCAAAACTCCGGCTCCAGATTGAACAGCGCCTTGAACACGTTCTGCACTTTGCTGATCGATTCACCGATGGCGATCTTGCCACCCAGTTCCCGGCGCAGATAGGGCGCGGCGGACAGGTGATCGGCATGCGCGTGGGTTTCCAGCAACCACTGCACCTGCAGATTGTGTGCGCGAACGAAGGCGATGATCTTGTCGGCCTGGGCGGTGCAGGTACGTCCGGCGGCACCGTCGTAGTCGAGTACCGGATCGACGATTGCACATTGCCCGCCGTCGGCTTCATAGACCACATAGCTGTAGGTCGAGGAGGCGGAGTCGAGGAAAGCTTCAATCTGTGCGGACATGGACACCAACCTGAACATGGAAAATGGGTTGCAACACTTTATCTAAAAACATAATGTTCGCAGCTTAAGTGACGTTGAAGGCATCGTGCAAATGCAATCCAGTCTGACCGAATGTGAAGTCGCGCAACTGCGTGCCTCGGCCTCCAAGGCCTGCGCGCTGCTCAAGGCCTTGGCCAATGAAGATCGCTTGCTGATCCTCTGTCAACTGACCCAGGGCGAACGCAATGTCGGCGAACTGGAGAAAATGACCGGTGTGCGCCAGCCGACCCTGTCTCAGCAATTGGGCATCCTGCGTGATGAAGGGCTGGTCGCGACCCGGCGTGAGGGCAAGTACATTTTCTACGGCCTCGCCAGTCCGGAGGTGATCCAGGTGATGAAAACCCTCTCCGGGTTGTATTGCGGCGCCGTACTGAAAAGTCTGGGTCATCAATAAATGCAAGCCAACACAAAACCCCTGTAGGAGTGAGCCTGCTCGCGATAGCGGTGTATCAGTCAATAAAGATATGGCTGACCCACCGCTATCGCGAGCAGGCGAAGGCCTACAATGGATTTGTATGAAGGCTGAGAAATCCTTGCGTGCAGCAAAAGGAACAAGCAATGAACGATCAACACTGGGGCCCATCCATCAGTGCGGACATCGTGGTCATCGGCGGTGGTACGGCCGGCATCGGTTTTGTCGCCAGTCTGCTCAAGCGTGATCCAGGGCTGAGTATCACGGTCATCGAGCCGAGTACTCACCATTACTACCAACCGGCGTGGACGCTGGTCGGCGGTGGCGCCTATGACGTGAAAAACACCGCAAGACCGATGAGCAAGGTCATGCCCCGGCAAGCGAACTGGTTACAAGCGGCGGTCACCGCGATTGACCCGGACCAGCGCCAACTCACCCTCAACGATCAACGCACGGTCAGCTACCAGAACCTGATCGTCTGCCCCGGCCTGCGTCTGGCCTGGGAGAAAATCGAAGGTTTGCAGGAAAGCCTCGGCCACCATGGCGTCACCTCCAACTACAGCTATCAACATGCGCAATACACTTGGGATCAGGTGCAGAAACTGCGCGGAGGCAAAGCCCTGTTCACCCAGCCAGCGATGCCGATCAAATGCGCCGGCGCACCGCAAAAGGCGTTGTATCTGTCCTGTGATCACTGGCGCAAAGCCGATGTGCTGAACAACATCAATGTCGAATTCAATCTGGCCGGCGCCGCGCTGTTCGGTGTGGCGACGTTCGTGCCGCCGTTGATGAAGTACATCGAGAAATACAACGCGCAACTGGCGTTCAATTCGAACCTGATCAAGGTCGACGGCCCGGCGAAAACCGCGTGGTTCGAGATCAAGGACGCCGACGGCAACCTCACTCGCGTGGCGAAAACCTTCGACCTGCTGCACGTGGTGCCACCGCAGGTTTCGCCCGACTTCATCGCGCAAAGTCCGCTGGCCGACGCAGCCGGCTGGTGCGAAGTCAACCCGCACAGCCTGCAACATCCGCGTTATCCCGAGGTGTTCGCACTCGGTGATATCTGCGGCACCAGCAATGCGAAAACCGCCGCAGCGGTGCGCAAACAAGTGGTCGTGGTCGCGGAAAACCTGCTGGCCCTGCGTCAGCAATTACCGCTGCCGCTGAAGTACGACGGCTACGGCTCGTGCCCGCTGACAGTGGAGAAGGGCAAAGTGATCCTCGCCGAGTTCGGTTACGCCGGCAAGTTGCTGCCGACCTTCCCGATGGACCCGACCGTGGCGCGGCGTTCCGCGTGGTTTCTCAAGGCGACGCTGCTGCCGTGGTTCTACTGGAACGGCATGCTCAAAGGCCGCGAGTGGCTGACTGGTCTGTCAAAGGTCGACTGAGAAAACCCTATGCTCCTGGCAAGTCTGTTTGGTGTGGTGATGGGGTTGGTCCTCGGCTTGACCGGGGCCGGCGGTGGCATTCTTGCGGTGCCGGCGCTGGTGCTCGGCCTTGGCTGGACGATGACGCAAGCCGCGCCGGTGGCGTTGTTTGCGGTGGGCAGTGCGGCGGCGGTCGGTGCTATCGACGGCTTGCGTCATGGCCTGGTGCGCTATCGCGCGGCGTTGCTGATTGCGGCGTTGGGTGCGGTGTTTTCGCCGTTGGGCATTTACTTCGCGCACCAGTTGTCGGAGAAAATCCTGATGGTCCTGTTCAGTCTGCTGATGGTCATGGTGGCCTGGCGCATGCTGCGCCGCGAGCGCCAGCAGGAGGGGCCGAGTGATCACGGTCACGCCAGTTGGGGTCAGAAGAATTGCATGCTCAATGAAGACACCGGGCGCTTCGACTGGACCGCCAAATGCACCGCTACATTGGCGGCGCTGGGCGCAATTACCGGCGTGGTGTCCGGATTGCTCGGTGTCGGTGGCGGCTTTTTGATCGTGCCGGCGTTCAAGCAACTGACCGATGTGCAGATGCGCGGAATTGTCGCCACGTCGTTGATGGTGATCAGTCTGATTTCGGCAATCGGGGTGATCGGCTCGTTTCACGCAGGTGTGCGGATTGACGGGCAGGGTGCGGCCTTCATCGTCGCCAGCATTGTCGGCATGATCATCGGCCGTAAGCTCTGTGCGCGGGTGCCGGCGCGGGCGTTGCAGGTGGGGTTTGCCAGTGTCTGTCTGGTGGTGGCGGGGTATATGTTGTTGCGGGCTTGAGTATTGGAAGATCAAAAGATCGTCCGATCGCGGCCCGAGCCTTCGGCAGCTCCTACAGGGATTGCGTTTCCCTGTAGGAGCTGTCGAGTGAAACGAGGCTGCGATCTTTCAGGTTGTTACAACACCAAGTGCGGTAGCCATAGCGAAAGTGCCGGCACGTAAGTCACCAACATCAATACCAGAAACAGCACGGCATAGAACGGCAGCAGCGCCTTCACGGTGCTCTCGATACTGACTTTGCCCACCGCTGAACCGACAAACAGCACAGCACCCACCGGCGGCGTTATCAGCCCGATCCCCAGGTTGACCAGCATGATCATGCCGAATTGCACCGGGTCGACGCCGATGCCGAGAATCACCGGCATCAGGATCGGCGTCAGGATCAGGATCAGCGGCGCCATGTCCATCACCGTGCCGAGCAACAGCAGCATGACGTTGATGCACATCAGAATCACGTAGCGGTTGTCCGACAGGGTCAGGAACAGCGTGGTGATTTTCGCCGGGATCTGCATCAAGGTCATGATGTAGCCGAAGCTCGCGGCGAAACCGATCAGAATCATCACGATCGAAATCGTCCGCACCGTGCGGTGCATCAGTTTCGGCAGTTCGCGCCACTTGTAGTCGCGGTAGATGAACATGGTCACGAAGAATGCCCAGAGCACGGCAATCGCTGCCGACTCGGTCGCGGTGAAAATCCCCGAGAGAATCCCGCCGAGGATGATCACCATCGCCATCATGCCCCAGAGGGCTTCGCCGACGATTTTCAACGCCTGGCGCATCGGGATCACTTCACCCTTGGGGTAGTTGCGCTTTTTCGCGAAGATCAGGCACAGCACCATCAGGCAGGCGCTCATCATCAGGCCCGGCACGATGCCGGCCATGAACAGCGAGGCAATCGAAACCGTGCCACCGGCGGCCAGGGAGTAAAGCACCGAGTTATGGCTGGGCGGGGTCAGCAGGGCTTGCACCGAACCGCTGACGGTCACGGCGGTGGAGAAATCCCTTGGATAGCCCTTGCGTTCCATTTCCGGAATCAGCACCGAACCCACCGACGCAGTGTCGGCCACCGACGAACCGGAGATCGCACCGAAGAAAGTCGAGGCGACAATGTTGACCAGTGACAGGCCACCGCGCACAAACCCCACCAGCACCCCGGCACACGCCACCAAGCGACGGGACATGCCGCCTTCGGCCATGATCGCACCGGCGAGCACGAAGAACGGAATGGCCAGCAGCGAGAATTTGTTCACCCCCGAAGCGACCTGGATCATCACCGCCTGGAACGGAATGTCGATCCACCATGCACCGATCAGCGCGGCGGCGCCCAGCGCGTAGGCGACCGGCATACCGATCAGGATCAATACGATAAAACTGCCCAGCAGTATCAGAGCGTCCATTAAGCGGCACCTTCACTTTCTTCAACCAGGTCGAACTGCACGACGCGTCGTTTGCTCTGGTCACCGAGCAAGAGTTTTTCCACAACGAAAATCAGCGTCAGCAGGCCGCCCAGCGGAATCGGCAGATAGGTCACGCCAACCCGCAGGTCGGGCAGGGCAGCCATGAACTGGTTCCAGGTGGACATGCACAGCTTGAAGCCCCAGATCGTCATGAAAATGCAGATCGCCGCCATGAGTAACTGGGAAAAAATCGCCGCTGCGGATTTCAGTTGCGGCGGCATGCGGTCGGTGAGCATCGCCACCGCCATGTGCGCGCCAGCGCGATAACTGGCGGCAGCGCCGATAAAAGTGAACACCATCATCAGCAGAATCGCTGTGGGTTCCGGCCAGCTCGAGCCGGTGCCCAGCACATAGCGGGCAAACACGCCCCAAGGGATCATCAGGGAAATCGCCAGGACGGAAAGGCCGGCGACCCAGATGCACGTCATGTAAATCTTGTCGTTGATACGCAGCAGCAAATTCTTCATCGGGTTCCACCGTAACCGGACGCGCCTCAAACATCGGGCGCGTCGGGCCTTTTCATGAGTATGGAGCGGGAGGCGTTACTGAACGGCTTCGATCTTTTTGATCAGATCGGCATACGGCGCGCCGTATTTCTCCCGAACCGAGGCGGTGGCGTCGTAGAAGGGTTTCTTGTCGACGGTGATGAACTCGACGCCGGCAGCCTTGAGTTTTTCTTCGCTGGCAGCGGATTTCTTGTCCCACAGCACGCGTTCTTCAGCCTGGGCAGCCTTGGCGGCTGTTTTGACTAGCGCTTGTTGATCCGGGGTGAGTTTTTCCCAAGTGATTTTCGACATCACGATCGGCTCGGGCAGGATCAGGTGACCGGTCAGGCTATAGAATTTGGCGTTCTGGAAGTGGTTGTGTTCAAGCAGGGTCGGCGGGTTGTTTTCCGCGCCATCGATCACGCCGGTCTGCAGGGCGCTGAAGATTTCGCCGGTGTCCATGGCGATGCCGTTACCGCCCATGGCGTTCATCATGTCGATGAACATCGGGTTGCCCTGGACACGGATTTTCATGCCCTTGAGGTCTTCGAGTTTGCGTACCGGTTTCTTGGTGTAAATGCTGCGTGTGCCGCCGTCCATCCACGCCAGGGCCACCAGGCCGAATTCGGAGTTGGTGATTTTGCCGAGGATTTCGTCGCCTACCGGGCCATCGATGACGTCACGCATGTGTTGCTGGTCGCGGAAGATGAACGGCATGTTGAACACGTTCACGTCCGGCACCACTGGGCCGACGATACCCAGGCTGACGCGCGACAGCTGCACCGCGCCGACCTGCATCTGCTCGATGACTTCCTTTTCCGAACCGAGCACACCGCCCGGGAAGTACTTGAAGGTCAGCTCGCCGTTGGTTTCTTTGGTCAGGGTCTTGCCCATGCTTTCTTCGGCTACGACGGTCGGGTAACCGGCGGGGTGAATGTCAGCGAATTTGAGTTCCAGCGCCTGAGCGGCACCGGCAAAGGTGAACATCAGCGGAAGTGCAGCGGCGAGCAAGGTGCGTTTGAAGTTCATGGGGGTGAGTCTCCAGTCTTGTTATTGTTGTGTTCAAGGCGCAGCGGTGCAGCAGAAGCGGGTTACAGCGAATCGTCGAACAGCGGTTCCGGCAGGCCTCTGACGCCGGGGTTCAAGGCGAACACGCCGCCGGCCAGAGATTGCGGATCGTGGTCATCGCCGGGACGGATAGAGGCGACGAACAAGGTGTCCATACCGCTGCCGCCGAAGGCGCACATGGTGGGTTTTTTCACCGGTACGGGCAGCGAGTAATCAAGGCGCCCGTCAGGGGTGAAACGGTGGACGAGGCCGGCGTCGTTGGCGCAGATCCAGTAGCAACCTTCGGCGTCCACGGCGGCGCCATCGGGGCGACCGGGGAAATGGTTCATGTCGACGAAAACGCGACGATTCGACGGTGTGCCGATGTCCGTGTCGTAATCGAACGCCCAGATCAGTTGCACGTCGGGATGCGAATCGGACAGGTACATCGTCTTGCCGTCGGGGCTGAAAGCGAGGCCGTTGGGCACGATGAAACCGTCGAGTTGTGCTTCGACCACCCCAGACTGCCCGGCGCCGTAACGATAGAGCCGGCCTTCGGGGGCATTCAGGCCCATGTTCAACACCATGCTGCCAGCCCAGAACCGGCCCTGACGGTCGCAGCGACCATCGTTCAGACGCATGTCTTGGCGGCTGTGCTCGACGCTGGCCAACAACTCACTGTCGAGGCTGCCGTCGCTGTGCGGGTGCAGATGGAAGAATCCGCTTTCCATGCCGGCCACCCAGCCGCCACGGCTATGGCGGGCAATGCAGGCGAGCATTTGCGGGGTTTTCCAGGCATGCACATGCCCAGTGTCGGCGCTCCAGCGTTGCAGCCCGCCGTTGGGAATGTCCACCCAGTACAGCGCGTTTTCCTCTGCCACCCAGACCGGGCTTTCACCCACGGCGTTGCGGGCATCGACGATCAATTCGGCTTGCATACTCATTCCTTTGCGTCGTTGTCAGGGTGATCAGTCGCCGAACGGACCTGCCGCGACAAACGCGCCGCCCTGGTAAATCCGCGCCGGGTCATCGGCGGCCGGCATCGGTTGCGCTTCGACTTTTTCACGGAACACTTCCGAGCTGTCCTTCGCTTCAAAACCGAGGTGGCTGGCGAAGCGGTTGTCCCACCAGACGTCCTTGTTGTCGGACATGCCGTAGACAATCGTGTGACCGACGTTCGGCGTGTACAGCGAGTGTTCGAGCAATTGCGTGAGGTCGTCGAAGCTCAGCCAGGTGTGCATCATTCGACGGTTTTGCGGCTCGGGGAACGAGGAGCCGATGCGGATGCTGACGGTCTCGATGCCGTAGCGATCGAAGTAGAAACTGGCCATGTCTTCGCCGTAGGACTTGGACAGTCCGTAGTAGCCATCGGGACGGCGCGCGGAGCTAGCGTCGAGCGCCTCGTCCTGTTTGTAGAAGCCGATGACGTGGTTGGAGCTGGCGAAGATCACCCGTTTCACGCCATGTCGGCGCGCGGCTTCATAAATGTGGAAGACGCCGCAAATGTTAGCGCCGAGGATTTCTTCGAACGGGCGCTCAACGGAGACGCCACCAAAGTGCAGGATTGCATCGACGCCTTCGACCAATTGGTGCACGGCGTGTTTGTCGGCGAGGTCGCAGACGACGATTTCTTCGCGCTCATCGCTAGCCGGAGCGAGGGCGGCGATGTCGGACAGACGCAGCACATTGGCATAAGGGCGCATCCGTTCGCGCAGGACTTTGCCCAGGCCACCGGCAGCGCCGGTCAGCAGCAGACGGTTGAACGGGGCGCGGGGAGTGGAGGTAGATGTCATGGCAATCCCTTACACGATTGTTATTAGGTTTGTTGTAGGTTGTCGTATGACTGCGCTGAAGTATCGGTAGGGTTTCCGGAACTTGTCAACGCGACTTTTGGTGTAAATGACGGAAGGGCCGGTTCCTTTCCCTTCAGCGCAATTCCCTCCTTGCAATGCAATCCCCTGTAGGCCTTCGCCTGCTCGCGATAGCGGTGTGTCAGTTGAGGAAGAGGCGGCTGACACACCGCTATCGCGAGCAGGCTCACTCCTACAGGGGGGGCGGCGCCTGGTGGTTACAACAACGAAATCGGATAACTGATAAAGATCCGGTTCTCATCGAACTCGTTGGTGCTGAAGTCCCGGCGAATCGTTGCGTTACGCCATTTCACGTTGAGATTCTTCAGCGGCCCGCTCTGCACGGTGTAGGCCAGTTCCGACTCGCGGCCCCATTCCTTGCCGTCATTGGTGGTGGCGGTGTGCACGTTGTCGCCGCTGATGTAGCGGTTCATCAGCGTCAGGCCGGGAACGCCGAGGGCGACGAAGTTGTAGTCGTGGCGCAACTGCCAGGAGCGTTCCTTGGCGTTGTCATAACTGGCGTTGTAACTGTCGTTGGCCAGGGTGCCGCCGCTGGTGCCGTTGACCCGCATCCAGGCGTCGTCGCCGCCTAGTTTTTGCAGGCCGACGTAGAAGGTGTTGCCGCCATATTTGGCCGAAAGCATGGCGAACGCGGTCTTGTTGTCGAGGTCACCGGCCTGGGCACTGCCGTCTTCCTTGCCGGTGAAGAAACCGAGGTTGGCGCCCAGCGTCCAGTCGCCCAACGGCTGGCTGTGGCTGAGGTTGAAATACTGCTGTTGGTAGATGTCGCTGAGTTCGGCGTACCACACGCCGACCAGCGTGCGTTTGTCGTTGAAGGTGTATTCGCCGCCACCGAAGTTGAAGCGGTCCGAAGTGAACGCGCCACGGCCGTTCATCGACATGTCTTCCATGCTCGCGTCGTTGCGTGGGCTGTTGCCGCGGAACTGGCCGCCGTAGACGGTCAGGCCATTGATCTCGGTAGAGGTGATCTGGCCGCCACGAAAAGTTTGCGGGAGGGAGCGGCCATCGTCGGAGCGCAGGATCGGCAGTACCGGCATCCATTCGCCGACCTTCAATTCGGTCTTCGAGACCTTGGCTTTCAACGCCACGCCGAGACGGCCGAAATTGTCCGCCGGACGCCCGTCATCGTGGATCGGCAACAGTTGCGTGCCGCCGGTGCCTTTGCCGCCATCGAGTTTTTGCGAGTACATACCGAGGACATCGATACCGAAACCGACGGTGCCTTGGGTGAAGCCGGATTTGGCGTCGAGGATGAAGTTCTGCGTCCACTCCTCGGCCTTGCCCTGGGCATTGGCCGGGTTGACGAAGTTGCGGTTGAAGTAGGCGTTGCGCAGGTTCAGCGTGGCTTTGCTGTCTTCGAGAAAGCCTTCGGCATCGGCACTCATCGGTAGGGCGAGGGCCAGGCTGCTGCAGCCGATCAGGCTCAGGGTGGAACGGTTGGAAAAGCGAGTTGGGCGGACGGAATTGCGGACACGTGTGCTCACTGTGACGCTCCCTGTTTCGATTGTTGTTTTTATTATTTGTCATACGTCGTCGTACAACATGGTTGCGGATATTTCCTAGGTTTCCCGGGAATGTCAACAGCAAGTTATACGATGACTATCTGTCACCACGCAGACCCCCTGTAGGAGTGAGCCTGCTCGCGATAGCGGTGTATCAGTCGACATTTCCATCATGGATACACCGCGATCGCGAGCAGGCTCACTCCTACAAGGGATCTGTGTTGTCCATGGGATGTGTGTTGCCGGTGAATTTGCGGCAAACTTCACCCACGTTCCGCACAAGGCCTTTCCATGGATCAATACGCCCCGCGCAACTGGCAGCCGCACGAAAAGCCCAGTCTGCCCGGTTCCCCCTCGACGCCGTTGCACTCCAATCCCAAGCGCCTGGCCTATGCGCTGGTCGGGGTGCTGGTGGCATTGACCGGTGGTTTGGGTAATTCGCTGGTGGTCGCCAACCTGACGTATCTGCAAGGCGCCCTCGGCGCAACCACCGCAGAAATGGCCTGGCTGCCGGCGGCGTATGTGATGACCAACGTGTCGATGAACCTGCTGCTGGTGAAGTTTCGCCAGCAGTTCGGTTTGCGCGCATTCACCGAAGTGTTCCTGGTGCTGTACGCGCTGGTGACGTTCGGCCATCTGTTCGTCAACGACCTGAATTCGGCGGTGGCGGTGCGGGCGGCGCACGGCATGGTCGGCGCGGCGCTGAGTTCGCTGGGCCTGTATTACATGGTCCAGGCATTCCCGGCGAAGTGGCGGATGAAGGCGCTGGTGCTGGGACTGGGCACCTCGCAACTGGCGTTGCCGCTGGCGCGCTTGTTCTCCGAAGACTTGTTGCAGATTGCCGAATGGCGTGGCTTGTACCTGTTCGAATTGGGCATGGCGCTGCTGTCGCTCGGTTGCGTGTTGATGCTCAAGTTGCCGCCGGGCGATCGCTTCAAAACTTTCGAAAAACTCGACTTTCTGACCTTCGCGATTCTCGCCACGGGCGTGGCGTTGTTGTGCGCGGTGCTGTCGCTGGGGCGGATCGACTGGTGGCTGGAGGCGGACTGGATCGGTGTTGCCCTGGCCTCGTCCATCGCGCTGATTCTCGCCGGCCTGGCCATCGAACATAACCGCAGTAACCCGCTGCTGATGACCCGCTGGCTGGGCAGCGGAACGATGATCCGCCTGGCGCTGGCGGTGACTCTGATCCGCATGGTCACCTCGGAGCAGTCCACCGGTGCGGTGGGGTTTATGCAGAATCTGAACATGGGCTATGAGCAGTTGCACAGCCTGTACGTGGTGATGCTGATCGGCAGCGTCGCGGGCTTGGTGACCAGCGCGCTGACGATCGACCCCAAACACCTGCTGATGCCATTGATCATCTCGCTGGGCCTGATGGCCACCGGGTCGGTAATGGACAGCTTTTCCAACAACCTGACCCGCCCGCAGAACCTGTATTTCAGCCAGTTCCTGCTGGCCTTCGGCAGCACGTTTTTCCTCGGCCCGACCATGGTTCTCGGCACGCGCAACGTGCTGACCAATCCGCGCAATCTGGTGAGTTTTTCCGTGCTGTTCGGGATCTGCAATAACCTTGGCGGCCTGCTTGGCGCAGCGCTTCTGGGAACTTTCCAGATCGTCCGGGAAAAATTTCATTCCAGTCAAATCGTTGAGCACCTGACGCTGTCTGACCCGTTGGTGGCAGCACGCGTGCAGAGCGGCGGCTCGGCGTACGGTTCGCTGTTGGCCGACCCGAGCCTGCGCAACCTTGCGGGGATTCGCAGCCTGGCCAACGCCGCCACCCGTGAGGCCAATGTGCTGGCCTACAACGATGTGTTCATGCTGATCGCCGTGATTGCGGTGCTGACCATGATCTGGCTGTCCATTCGTGCGCTGTGGCTGATGAGCACCACCAAAGCCGTCGCCCCTGCGCCATCCACACCTTCGAGCGGTGCCACTTCTTCATGACCGAACCGACCACCACGACCACGACCACCAATGCCATTGCCGCCACGCCCGAAGGTGTCGCGCCGCCGTCCTCGCCGAACACTGAGCCACGCTCGCTGCGGGTACGGATTATTTCCTCGCTGGGCTTCGCGGCGATTGCCATCGTTGGCGTGCTGATCGTGCTGTATGCCTGGCAATTGCCGCCGTTCAGCAGTGCGGTCGAGACCACCGAAAACGCGCTGATTCGTGGGCAGGTGACGATCATCGGCCCGCAGCTCGCCGGTTATGTCTATGAAGTGCCGGTGCAGGATTTCCAGTACGTGAAGGCCGGGGATTTGTTGGTGCGCCTGGATGATCGCATCTATCAGCAGCGTCTCGATCAGTCACTGGCACAACTGGCCGTGCAGAAAGCTGCATTGGCCAACGTCGTGCAGCAACGCAACAGCGCCGAGGCGACGATAAAATTGCGTCAGGCGGTGCAGGCCGACAGCGAAGCGCAATTGCGCAAAAGCGAGGCCGATCTGCGCCGAAATCAGGAATTGGTGCGCGACGGTTCAGTGTCCAAGCGTGAGATGGATGTGGCGCTCGCAGCCAATGCGCAAAGCATTGCGGCGGTGGCGCAAGCCAAGGCCAATCTGGAAATCGCCCGCCAGGATCTGCAAACGGTGATCGTCAATCGCGGCTCGCTGGAAGCCGCAGTGGCCAGCGCCGAAGCGGCGGTGCAACTGGCGCGGATCGATCTGTCGAACACCCGCATCGTCGCGCCGCGCGACGGTCAGCTCGGGCAGATCGGCGTACGCCTTGGCGCCTACGTCAACTCCGGGGCGCAGTTGATGGCGTTGGTGCCAAACCAGAAGTGGGTGATCGCCAACATGAAGGAAACCCAGATGGATAACGTGCGGGTCGGGCAACCGGTGCGCTTCACCGTCGATGCGTTGAACCACCGCAAATTCACCGGGCACGTGCAGCATATTTCGCCGGGCACGGGGTCTGAATTTGCCTTGTTGCAGGCGGATAACGCCACCGGCAACTTCGTCAAAATCGCCCAGCGGGTGCCGGTGCGGATCACCATTGATGCGGATCAGCAGGAAGAGGAACGGTTGCGTCCGGGGATGTCGGTGGTGGTCAGCATCGACACTGCAGCAGGCAACACCCAACCCCACTGATCAACACACAGATCCAATTGTAGGAGTGAGCCTGCTCGCGATAGCGGTGTGTCAGTCGGAACATTCGTCACTGGCACACCGCTATCGCGAGCAGGCTCACTCCTACATTGGATCTCCATGATCTTTAGGCAGCGATCATCGGGGGCAGGGTGCCGAGTAGCGAGACGGCCGCCACTGCGCCAATGCCGAGTAACCACTCCAGCATCACACTGCGCCTGAGCGCGCCCATCCGCTGTTCGCAATCATCCATGCGCAAGCGGTTGAACAGCGCCAGCCCTAGCATCCCCAGCACGATCAGCGCCTTGATCAACAGAATCAAGGCAAATCCGCTGAACAACGGCGTCGGCCACCACTGGCCGGTCAGCACGCGGACATTGATCAAACCGGTGATCAGCAGCCCCGCGACCAGCGCATAACCGACTCCGCTGAAACGCCGCAACACTTCACGCATCGGTTCCGTCGGCTGACGCAGAATCAGCACCAGCACCAACAACCCGCCAAGCCACGCCGCCACGCAGGTCAGATGGACGATCTGGTTGAGGATCAGCAATTGCCCGCTCAGACCATCGAGCATCGCCCCATGCCCGACCGGTGCCAGCGTTGCCAACAGCAAGCCACTCAAACCCAACCTCAGCGGAATGCTTGAGCGCCACGGCGTAAACAGCAACGCCAACAGCACAGCATTGATCAGCAGATGCCAACGCCACACCTGACCAAAAAACGTATGGCCCAGTACCAGCGAAACTGTGTCCGGATCAAACGCCGCCGCTGCCGAACCGGCCATGCTTGCGGTAATCAGCAACGCCCAGGCAATCCCGCTGATCAATGCCACCACGCTCAGCCAACGCGCCAGTCGCGCCAGGTGCCGGTCCACTTGCAGCGCTTCATCCTTGAGCAGCAACGGCCTGAACAGCCCGGCCCCGAACAGCATCAACACCACGATGAAATGCACAAAGCGGCACAGCACCAGCGCTTCACTCATGAATTACTGGCCAACCTTGAACTGATAAGCGCCTTCGCTCTTGTGCGTATCAACCGACACCGCGTGCCATTCGACTTTGTACTCGCCCGCCGTCAGCGGTGCGGCCGGGGTGACGATCAGGGTTTTCTTGTCGCCTTCGGTGGTCAGCGCTTTGACAGCCACCGGCGCGCCATCCTTGGTCACGGTGACTTTGGTGAAACTGGCTTCGACGCCTTCGGAGAAGGTCAGGCGCAAATCGGCTGGAGCAGCGACGGTGCTGTCGGCGGCCGGGGTCTGGCTTTTCAGGTGAGCGTGGGCAAATACCGAGGATGCGGCGAACAGCGAGGCGAGCAGGGCAGTGGTGGTCATGACGTTCTTGAACAGCATCGCGGATACCTCTGAGGCAGGATCGAAAAACGTCAGTTTAGCCATCCGCTCGCGGCGATACGAAGTTTTGTTTGCAGCGGTCGCCCGCGCACCAGAGCGGATGCTAGTCTTGGGCAACGCTGTTGTCAGGGAGCCCTCATGGGCAATCACAAGATCGAGATTCGTCGCAGTAACGTCGAGAAAATCCTCCTGGCGGCGGAAAAAGTCTTCGCCGAAAAAGGCTTTGGCGGCACCGCCATGGCGGATATCGCCGCCGAGGTGCAGTTGCCGCGTTCCAATCTGCATTACTACTTCTCAACCAAGAGCGAGCTGTACAGTGCAGTGCTGTTCGACCTGCTGGAAGTGTGGAAGCAGGACGCGCTGTGCTTCGAGATGTTCGACGACCCGCGCGTGGTGCTGAGCAGCTACATCCGCGCCAAGATGAACCACTCGCGCAGCCGCCCGTATGGTTCGAAAGTCTGGGCCAACGAAATCATCCACGGCGCGCCGACGTTGGGCGAGGCGCTGGATGTCAGCCTGTATGACTGGGCGAAGATGAAGGAGGCGAAGATTCGGCAGTGGGTCGAGGACAAGCGGATTCTGCCGGTGGAGCCTTCAAGCCTGCTGTACATGATCTGGGCGTCGACACAGCATTACGCCGACTTTGATCATCAGGTGAATATTCTGAATGAGCATCAGCCGTTGTCGGACATGCAGTTTGAGCGGGCGGTGCAGACGGTGACGAGTGTGATTTTGCGTGGGATCGGACTGGAACCCTAGAAGCAGACCCTCACCCCAGCCCTCTCCCAGAGGGAGAGGGGGCCGACCGAGGTGTATTTAGAGGTACATCGACCTGAAAAACCGGGTTGATTATGGATTCAAAGCAATCCTTGCCTATGAGTCCTGTCGGTTATGGATTCACAGCAGCACTATCAGGTCGGCGGAGTTTCGCAGCATCCCCCAATCAGTCCCCTCTCCCTTTGGGAGAGGGTTAGGGTGAGGGGGCTGTTGGATCAGTCGGCGATCTAGACCGCAACGTGATACGGATTGCGCGGATCATGATTCCAGTCCAGAAACGGCTTGCCAGTCTCCATCGGCACCATCTCGATACAGTCCGCCACCGGACAAGTGATCTGGCACAAGTTACAACCCACACACTCGTCATCAATCACTTCATATTTATGCGTGCCGTCCGCCTGCTTCAGACTGCCGATCGCCTGGTGTGACGTGTCCTCGCAAGCAATGTGGCAACGCCCGCAACCAATGCACGCCTCCTGATCAATCTTGGCGATCACTTGGTAGTTGATGTCGAGGTACTTCCAGTCCGTGGTATTGCCCACCGCACGCCCGGAAAACTCGGCAATGTTGGCGTAACCCTGACTGTCCATCCACCGCGACAACCCGTCCTTCATATCCTCGACAATCCGGAAACCATGCAGCATCGCCGCCGTGCACACCTGCACCGCACCGCTGCCGAGCGCCATGAATTCCGCCGCATCACGCCAACTGCCGATGCCGCCAATGCCGCAGATCGGCAAGCCTTGAGTCTCTGGATCGCGGGCAATCTCGGCGACCATATTCAGCGCAATCGGCTTCACCGCCGAACCGCAATAACCGCCATGCGTGCTTTTGCTGCCGACGGTGGGCAGGGCGACCATGTGCTCCAGATCGACACTGGTGATCGAGTTGATCGTATTGATCAGCGACACTGCATCGGCGCCGCCGCGATGGGCGGCGCGGGCGGCGACGCGGATGTCGGTGATGTTCGGCGTCAGTTTGACGATCACCGGCAGCGAGCTATAGGTCTTGCACCAGCGCGTGACTTGTTCGACGTACTCCGGCACCTGACCAACCGCCGCACCCATGCCACGTTCAGGCATGCCGTGCGGGCAACCGAAGTTCAGCTCGATGCCATCAGCGCCGGTGGCTTCGACCAGCGGCAGGATGTGTTTCCACGACTCCTCGACGCACGGCACCATCAGCGAAACGATCAGCGCGCGATCCGGCCAGTCCTTCTTCACCTGAGTGATTTCGCGCAGGTTGATTTCCAGCGAGCGGTCGGTGATCAGCTCGATGTTGTTGATGCCGAGCACTTCGCGGTTATTGCCGTAATGCGCCGAGTAACGCGACGACACGTTGACCGCCGCAGGGTCCTCCCCGAGGGTTTTCCAGACCACGCCACCCCAGCCTGCTTCGAAGGCGCGGACGACGTTGTAGGCTTTGTCAGTAGGCGGCGCAGAGGCAAGCCAGAACGGATTCGGCGCCTTGATGCCAGCGAAGACTATCGAGAGATCGGCCATTTACGCAGCCTCCACGTTGAGCATCAGTTGCGCGTTGATCGCCTCGGCGGCGAGTTTGCCGTGCTGCACAGCTTGCACGGTGAGGTCTTGATCGAGGCTGGTGCAGTCACCGCCGGCATACACACCGGGGATGCTGGTGCGCAGATTTTCGTCGACTTGAATGCGTTCGCCCTGACGCTTGAGTTCACGGGCCAGAGGATCGGCGAGGGCGCTGCCATCGAACGCCTGGCCAATGGCTTTGAAGATCGCATCGGCGGCCAGTTCGAAGGTCTCGCCAGTGGTTTGCAGGCGACCGTCGACCAGATCGGTGCGGGCGAAACGCATGCCGCGCACTTGGCCCTGAGCGTCGAGCAGCACTTCTTCCGGTTGTGCCCAGGTCAGCAGGCGTACCTGATTGGCTTTGGCGATGTCTTGTTCATGGCCGGTGGCGCCCATGTCGGCGGCGCCACGGCGATACACCAGATTCACATCACGGGCACCGAGGCGGGCCATTTGCACGGCCATGTCGATTGCCGTGTTGCCGGCGCCGAGGACGATGCAACGCTCGGCCAGCGGCAGTTGCGTGAGGTCATCGGCCTGACGCAGTTCGCGGATGTAATCGGTGGCAGCGAGCAGACCCGGCGCATCTTCGTGTGCCAGGCCGAGTTGTTTGCTGGCATTGAGGCCGAGGCCGAGGAACACCGCGTCGAACTGTTGATGCAGTTCACTGAGCGTCAGGTTGTCGCCGAGTTTGTGTCCATGACGGATTTCGATGCCGCCGATTTGCAGGAGGAAATCCAGTTCCTTTTGCGCGTAGTCGTCGACCAGTTTGTACTTGGCGATCCCGTACTCATTGAGGCCGCCAGCCTTCTCCCGCGCCTCGAAAATCACCACGTCGTGACCGTGCATGGCACTGCGATGCGCACAGGACAAACCGGCCGGCCCGGCACCGACCACGGCAATGCGTTTGCCGGTGGCGGCGGCGCGTTGGAACGGATGTTCGGTGAAGTGTGCGTTGTCGACGGCGTAGCGTTGCAGCAGGCCGATCAGCACTGGCGCGCATTCGTGGGCGTTGTTGCGCACGCAGGCTTGCTGGCAGAGGATTTCAGTCGGGCAAACGCGTGCGCAACTGCCGCCAAGGATGTTGGCTGAGAGGATTTTCTGCGCGGCACCGGGGACGTTGTCTTGATGGATATTGCGGATGAACGAGGGGATGTCGATCTCGCTCGGGCAGGCATTCACGCAGGGAGCGTCGTAGCAATACAGGCAGCGCGAGGCTTCCAGATGCGCTTGCCGATCGTTGAGCGGCGGCGCCAGATCGGTGAAATGCCCGGCGAGGGCGGCCGCGCTTTCGTGCGGGTGGGGGAGATGGTTCAGGGTCTCGATCACGGTTTATGGCCTCACGGTTATTTGAGGTGCTGCCTCTGATGGGCATTGGTTTTTTTTGTGTTGCCTGGACTGGCGCCATCGCGAGCAGGCTCACTCCTACAGGTGTACGCATTCCAAATGTAGGAGTGAGCCTGCTCGCGATGAGGCCGAAGGCCTCGCTTTAGCGCTTCACGGCAGTCGGGCGATGTTGCTCAGCCCGCTTGCTCAGCAAATCAAACACCGCCGGATACGCCGGCCGTTCGATATACCGCCCGGCACCGCGTTCGGCACGCAGGTCGCCATCGGCCCAGACCACGCGGCCCTGGCTGACTGTATGGCTGGGCACGCCGCGCACGGTCTTGCCTTCGAAGATGTTGAAGTCCACCTGCTGATGGTGGGTCTTGGCGGAAATGGTCCGGGTACCCTGCGGATCCCACAGCACCAGGTCGGCATCGGCACCGACGCGAATCGCGCCTTTGCGCGGATAGAGATTGAAGATTTTCGCGGTGTTGGTGGAGGTGAGCGCGACGAAATCCTGCATCGACAAACGCCCGGAATTAACCCCCTCATCCCAAAGCACCGCCATGCGATCTTCAATGCCGGCGGTGCCGTTGGGAATCTTGCTGAAGTCATCACGGCCGGCGGCTTTTTGCTCGGCGCAGAAGCAGCAATGATCGGTGGCTGTCGTATGCAGATTGCCGTTTTGCAACCCGTGCCACAGCGCTTCCTGATGACCGCGCGGGCGGAACGGCGGGCTCATCACGTAACCGGCAGCGGTCTGCCAGTCCGAGTGTTGGTAGACGCTGTCGTCAAGCAGTAAATGCCCGGCGAGCACTTCGCCATACACCGGTTGGCCCTTGCTGCGCGCATAGGTGATTTCGTCGAGGGCTTCTTTCGTTGAAACGTGCACCAGGTACAACGGCGTGCCAATGGTTTCAGCAATACGAATCGCCCGGCTCGCCGCTTCACCTTCAACCTGCGATGGCCGCGACAGCGGATGCGCTTCCGGCCCGGTGATGCCTTGGGCCATCAACTTGCGTTGCAGGTGATAGACCAGCTCGCCGTTTTCCGCGTGCACGGTCGGCACTGCGCCGAG
>Ga0247814_10000852_pt1 | contig 20536 bp, 15 predicted proteins | sample UWRJL179409R1_FD_179947 | JGI IMG/M metagenome (GOLD analysis project Ga0247814, IMG submission 179947) | Plant litter microbial communities from Arlington Agricultural Research Station in Wisconsin, United States - UWRJ-L179-409R-1 | ecosystem: Environmental > Terrestrial > Plant litter >... | reverse complement strand
TACATCGTGGATAATAATAGCGGAGTGCTTGATCCCATTGGGATGGTGGGGAATCGTTTGGAAGCGAATTTCCATATCATTACCGGACAGATTTCTGCCGCGAAAAATATTTTTAAATGCGTGGAGCGTGCCAACCTGGAAGTGTCCAATTTGATTTTGGAGCCCTTGGCATCGAGTGAAGCCGTATTGCATAACGACGAAAAGGAAGCAGGCGTGGCATTGATCGATATCGGCGGCGGCACCACGGATTTGGCCATTTTCCACGAAGGCATCATTCGTCATACCGCCGTGATCCCATTAGGCGGAAATATTATAACAGAAGACATCAAGTCCGGTTGCAACATCATCAAAACATATGCTGAAGCCCTGAAAATTAAACATGGTTCCGCCCTCGTGTTGGATAACATGGAGAATAAAATCATCAGCATCCCGGGTATCCACGGGCGTCCGCCAAAAGAAATTTCATTGAAGAATTTGAGTGGAATTATCCATGAGCGGATGTCCGAAATTTTTGAATTCGTGGATTACGAAATCAGAAACTCCGGCTACAAACACAAACTGAGCGCAGGCATCGTACTCACGGGTGGTGGCGGTTTATTGCAACATAGCCGTCAGTTGATGGAATTGGTAACCGGTATGGACACACGCATCGGATATCCAAACAGCCATTTGGCCGGTAGCATGGCCGAAAAGGTGGCCAATCCTATTTATTCAACTGGTATTGGTTTGGTAATGATGGGTTTCGATAAGGTGAAAAAAGAAGCGCCGGAAGTGGAAACCAAAGCCAAAGAAGGAATCAAAGGCCCATCGCCTAAATTAAAAATGGGTGGATTTTTTGATAAATTAATTAAAGGAGGAATTGATTTCTTAAAAGACGACGAAAGGGAATTATAAAACCACGTGACCCCTTATTAACAATACTAAGCACATCCCTTAACATTTGTGTATAACACGGTTGATAACGAGAAAATATAACGAAATAATTCAAGGATGTTAACTTTTTTGTATTAATAACTTTCATAATACATTCATTTAATAGACAGAATTCTTCTCAATATTTGCCATGTTCTTAGAGTTAAAATATTTGTTAATCAAAAAATCACCAGAAAATGGAAAATACAATGTTCGGAAACTTGAACTTTGACCTTCCAAAAGAGAGAAGTTCGATTATTAAGGTAATCGGTGTGGGAGGAGGCGGCAGTAATGCCGTCAATCATATGTATAACTTTGGGATCCGCGGGGTAGACTTCGTGGTATGTAATACGGATGAGCAGGCATTGCTGGCCAGTCCGGTTCCTATTAAAATACAATTGGGTGCTGATTTGACGGAAGGACGTGGGGCCGGCTCCATTCCCGAAGTTGGAAAAAATGCGGCCATCGAAAACTTGGAAGACGTACGTACCGTTTTGTTGCAAAACACTAAAATGGTATTTATAACAGCCGGAATGGGCGGTGGTACCGGAACAGGTGCCGCACCGATCATTGCGCAGGCTGCACGCGAAATGGGCGTGTTGACGGTAGGTATCGTTACCATGCCATTCTCGTTCGAAGGCCGTAAACGCCGCGAACAAGCCGAAAAAGGTTTGGATGAATTACGCAAGCAGGTAGATACTTTGCTTGTTATATCGAACGAAAAATTGCGTGATATCCACGGAAATTTGACCATGAGCGCCGCTTTTGGAAAAGCCGACGACGTCTTGTCGATTGCCGCTAAATCCATCGCGGAAATTATAACAGTATCAGGCCACGTTAACGTGGACTTTGCGGATGTGCGTACGGTAATGACCGACGGCGGAAACGCCATCATGGGTTCTGCTACGGCACAAGGTGAAGGCCGTGCCTTGCGTGCGGTGGAATCTGCCATGTCTTCCCCTTTGTTGAACGACAATTGCATCCAGGGTGCACGTTATGTATTGTTATATATTTCGTTCGGAAGCCAAGAATTGGGCATGGACGAAATGTCTGAAATTACCGATTACGTGCAAGATGAAGCCGGCCAGACAGCCGACATCATCTGGGGCTCCGGTTACGACGAAAGTTTAGGAGAAGGCATCTGTGTAACGGTCATCGCTACCGGTTTCAGCTCTAATGATCGTTTATATAACAACGTAGAAAACAAGGCCAACAAAGTAACCTTGGAAATCGAGATGCCACAAACAAATGCGGGAGTTGCTCCCGTAAACACGACTGTGGTTGACGAAATTAAGTTTGAAGAAAGGACCATCGAAACCCCGTTGAATAACAATAAAACGGTGGAGAATGTGGTAGAAAATAAAGCGGAATACATTCAGTTCTCTTTGGACGAAACACCATTGGCAGCGAACGAACCAAAGGCAGATTTGGATTTGTTTAAACCAGAAGAAGACAATACGCCGCTTTTTGCGCCCGTAAAAGAATTGACTCCCGTAAACGATTTCTTCGAGCCTAAAACGGACAAGGTACCGTTGGCCTCATTCGACAGCCGAACCAACGTGGAGCCGGAGAAAACACGCGACGATTTGTTCCGTCAGAATGAGCGCATGATGCGTTTGAAAGAAATTAGCCATAAGCTGAAGAGCCCGTCTGGCTTGAAAGATCTGGAGAGCGAGCCAGCCTTCAAACGTCGCAATTTGAAAATGGAAGAAAATCCGGATGTCAACATGTTATCCAATTCATCATTCTCCATAGATGAAGACGGCGTAAAAATAGTGAAGGAAAACAGGTTCCTGCACGGCAACGTAGACTAAGGTATATTTTATACGGTTTTAGATTAACAAACAACAAGAACGTACAGACGTCTCGCCAAAAGCGGGGCGTTTTGTATTTTTACGCCATGAGTGATTCCAATTTAGGTCCGCGAAAGCCGCTGGAAGAAGAAGATTTTTACCGCAGCCCTGAAGGCTACATCGTTTTTACGGAAAAATACCACCTCAAGAGGGGTTATTGCTGTAAAAGCGGCTGCAAGCATTGCCCTTATGGATTTAATAAGAATACAGGTAGGATAGAAATGAAGAAATAAACTTCATTTCAAAAAAAAATGCAAAATTTTGTTAAAATAGTTAAGATTTATATATTTACTATTCTAAATCTTAACCTCAAATAAATGAAGAAGTTTGCATTGGCTTTACTGTACCTAGCACTTGCCCATATTGGGATGGCTCAATCTCCACAATCAGACGTTACATGGAAACTATATTATACCTCCGGAGGTGTGGAAGTATACACACGTGATATAGAATGTGTATTTTATTCTAATCAGTATAAGTATACAGCTATTCGGGTAAATAATACAACTAATCTGTCAAAAGCCATCGCTTGGGAGAACCGGGCATATTTCGATAATAAATGTGTCGGTTGTGGTTCTAATGAAGCGCAGGTGAATATTGTTTTGGCCCCAAGCCAAATCATAGAAGGTGGATGCAATTCTGATGCACCATCCACATTTCAAATATTGACGTATGCGTGGAATATGCCTGATCTAAAAGCATATTCCCATGTAGAGTTATTTGGTCTTAGCGTAAAAAATAATCAGTAATATTCCCTACGATGAATAAAATTCTAACCTTTACCTTTATTTTTTTGGGTTTTACAATCAATGAAGTAAACGCGCAATGTTCTACGCTTCAATTAACGGCAGTGCCTTCCAATCCCTGCCAAGGAGAAAGCGTCACTTTGACCACTTCATATTCTACTATCCCTTCCAACCACTTTTTTGATTTTAATACCAATACAATACCAAGCGGATGGTCAAGTGGTGGTGGCACAAATTTTAGTAATAATATTTGTGGCTCAAGTCTTGACAATACACCATATTTTTGGGCATCTACGTCGGTAGGTACCCCCCAAATAGTAACTGCCGATTTTGACATTTGTACGGGTGGTACGCTTCAATTTGATATGAAATATGCTGTGCAGGGTGTGGGTTCTCCTTGCGAAGGGCCAGATGAGCAAGATGAGGGAGTGTCCATGGAATATAGTTTGGACGGTGGTGTTACTTGGATAGAGTTTATTTATTACTCACCAGGTGGTTTTTCTTTGACTAATAATCCCGGGGGCAATACAACAATTGCAAGCGGAAATACAGCATACACCTCTTGGAATACCTTTAACGTACCGATTCCCGCCGCGGCAATTAGTGCAAGTACACGTTTCAGATGGGTGCAAAGCCAATCGTCAGGTGGATGTTGCGATAATTGGGGATTGGATAACATTTCGGTATTGGCAGGCCCATGTGTGTTGCCGGTGGTTTCTTGGTCAAATGGTGCAGGTAACGTGATGACCCAGACATATATTGCCCAAGGAGACTCAACCTTTACCGTAAATATTCTAGACGAAAATGATACTACTGTTATATTATGTACACAATCCATCAATGTTCCCGTAAATTTAATTTTTAATTATCCGTTAGATATTACTATTTGCCAAGGAGAGACATATATGTTTGGGCCAACATCATCTTCGTTGTTGCCTTATACATCAGCCGGCAGTTATCCGGTTACTTTTTCTACCGTTCATGGTTGCGATTCTATCATTACCCTAAACCTTACCGTGAATCCGATTTTAAATACCGCCATGTCGCAAACAGTCTGCCAAGGAGAATCAGTTACATTAGGCGCGCAAACCTTTAACTCCAATGGGTCTTATCCGGTAACATTTGCTTCGGCGGTTACGGGCTGTGATTCTATTATGACATTAAATCTTACGGTTACACCTACGCCGTCAACGCCAAACCTAACGTCAAACTCTCCTATATGTGATACGGAGGATATACTATTAACGAGTGATTCCGGCCCCGGTTCAACTTATTTCTGGACAGGACCACAAAGCTATAGTTCGGGGGTCGATGATCCCGTTATCCAGAATGCGTCACCACCTCATTCGGGAACGTATAGTTTATATATAATACAATCAAATTGTACCTCGGCCACACAGTCAGTTAATGTGGTCGTAAATCCGTTGCCTGCAGAGCCGGATTATATTTCCAATAGCCCTATTTGTGAAGGACAAAACATTGTATTTAATGGCAATGCTTCGCCAACGGCAAACTATTTCTGGAGCGGACCAAATGCTTGGATATCGACATTTATGTCTCCCACAATCATTCAACCCACAGCATCCGCATCAGGTGCGTACGAATTATACATTGTAGAGCTTGGATGTACATCAGCTATCCATATCGAAAATGTGATAGTAAATAATAAGCCTACCATTTTATATACAGGCCCAACACAGGTATGTGGAAACGTGGTAAATCTTACTGCCAGTGCCCAAGTTGACGCTCCGTCGCAACTCGATACTTATTTTTGGTCTGGATCGGGATCAAGCATCGGACAGGGACAGACATTAAATCATACCTTTTCTATATCTCCATATGCTCATGTTAATGGTACCGCAATTGTAGAAACCGATGCAGGTTGCAGGGATACTGCAACATATTCCGTTGAGCTGAATACCATACCCGTAGCTGATTTTATTGAGGGTCCACCTTGTACAGGCTTGGATATCAGTTTCAATAATGGATCTAATTGGAACGGCTCGGCAGAGCCTGGAAGTTTGCTACAGTACAATTGGTCATTCGGCGATTCCCAAACGTCCACCGTGGAAGATCCGGACCATACTTATCAGCAAGAAGGCAACTATCAGGTAACACTGATCGTATCTTCGAGTTCAAGCATCTGCACAGATACCATCACCAAGGAAATCAAGGTTTCGGAATTGCCCATATCCGAATTCTCGGTGGTGGAGCAATGTTTCCAAAACATGCAATTTATCTCAAACTCTTCAGCCCCTAACTCAGTTATTACTGGCGTAGATTGGGATTTTGGCGATGGCGCTTTTTTAGAGGATCTAACCGGTCAGACTCAATACCATGAATATGCAAACCCCGGTAATTATGACGTCACGCTAACCATCGAAAACCAGGAGGGATGTCTTGATGTGTACACTATGGCAATCACAGTTAAGCAATCAAAAAAACTAGCCGACATCGAAATTCCAAACATCATTACCCCAAATGGAGACGGAATCAATAACGAGCTACTGATGCCTGATATGGAGGCATGCAATGAATATACCATGCAGATATTTAATAGATGGGGTAGTTTGATGTATACGCAAGTAAAAGGAGCAACTCCGTTTAGGGGATTGGATACAAAAGGGGCCAAACTGACCACTGGCGTATATTTCTATGTTATTAAGGCGGATGACATCACTAAAAACGGCACGATAACCATTGCATATTAAAAAGTAATTTAGCTTCACAGAAAAGGGAAGAATTCATTGTTCTTCCCTTTTTTTGTGGTAAATCGGTTAAATTTTACACCATGATTGATTCCGATTTAGATCAGAAAAAACCGCTGGAGGAGAAGACTTCTACCGTATCCCTCAACGTACACCGTTTCATGGTTTATAGCGAAATGCGGACTGTGTAATTGTCGCGAGTATACGTTTGCATGTTATTTGTAGCATCACCACGTTACCACAAAATTGTGAATATGAAACGGGAAATCATCATATTAGGAATCGCCATGGCCACTTTCGTCGGTTGTAAAAAAGACAAGGAACAACCCACCAACATCGTCATCAGCACCCGAGTGGAAAACCTCACCAATCCTTGGGGGATGGTGTTTTTGCCCAATGGAGATTTGGTTTTTACCGAGCGCACGGGAAAAATCAGCATCCTAAAACATGGAGAATCCAATACACAATTATTGATGAACCGAAACGTGGAAGTATCCGAAGGCGGTTTGCTCGGCTTGGCCGTCGATCCCCAATTCTCCACGAACCATTATCTGTATATCTATGAAACAATCGTCGACGAAAACAGGGTAGTGCGTTTGGCATATAACAACGGAAGCCTAGCGCAGGATGCCGTTATCCTAAACGGAATTCCCGCATCCTATAACCACGACGGAGGTGCATTACGCTTCGGGCCCGACGGGTATTTATACGTAGGCACCGGCGATGCGTTGCAGGGCGAGCTGGCACAGGACAAAAACTCGTTGGCCGGTAAAATATTACGGATAGACAGAAACGGAAACGCTGCTCCGGGAAATCCGTTCAACAGCGTGGTATGGAGTTATGGTCACCGGAACGTACAAGGATTCGATTGGAACCCACAAGGTGTGATGCTGGCCACCGAACACGGCCCGAGTTCCGAAAACGGCTGGTGCTGCCATGATGAAATCAACCGCATCCAACCGGGTAAAAATTATGGTTGGCCACTAGTCATCGGAGATACGCAAGCCGATACCCTCACCGCTCCCATATACCACACGGGCAATAATACTTGGGCACCTTCGGGATGTTCGTTTATCAAAGGCAACCAATGGAAAACTTGGCAAAATAATTTGGCCATAGGTGCCATGAAAGCCGAACGGATTTATCTGATAAACCTATCCACCGATGGCGGAAGCGTAGTGCAAATCAAAGACACGCTAAACGGCACATACGACCGCATCCGGAATATAATACAAGCCCCGGACGGCTCCTTATATTTCGCCACGTCCAATAATTCGGGAGACAAAATCGTCAGAATGTCGATGGAGTAATTCATTTTTACCGCTGAGCTCGCGGAGAAAAAGTGCTGAGTTGCGCAGAGCAAATACAATTACGCAGCGAAGCCATAAATAAAACCTCCGCGTTCCTCCGCGCCTCTGCGGTTAAAAAAAGCATCGTCTAAAAATAATTCTCCGCGCGCCACTGCGGTAAAAAAAAGTGCAGTCTTAGGCCTTAATCGCCCATCTCAGCTTTGCCGATTTTGCCCGCGGATTCGCGAAACATTCCTGCGCCGAAGGCCGAATGATATCTGCCGCCACCGAACTATAAATCCCTGCCCGAGACAATGCTTGAAACGATTTTTTCACGCGCCTGTCTTCGCCCGAGTGGAATGAAAGTATCGCCACGCGCCCGCCAGGTTTAAGCGCATCCGGTAGCTTTTCCAAAAACTTGTCCAGCACGCCGAATTCATCATTCACGGCAATACGCAAAGCTTGGAAACAACGTTGGCAAGATTTCTTCACATCTTCCTTCCGGGTTGCCAAAGGCAGAAATTCCAACGCCTCGCGGATGATTTCCTGCAATTGTGTGGTGGTCTCTATCTCGTTTCCTTTTCTGATCTGTTGTATAATGGCTTTTGCGATCGGCTCGTGGTGCGGCTCGTCCGAGTGTTCCAGGAATATTTCCTGCAACCTTTCCTGCGATATTTTCTTTAACAACATCGCTGCCGATTTACCACTCTTCGGATTCAACCGCAAATCCAGCGGACCTTCTACCTTAAACGAAAATCCCCGGTCGGGATTATCGATCTGCATGGACGAAACTCCCAAATCCGCCAACACGAAATCTAATGGCCCCGCTTCGGCGGCAATGATGTCTATCCCCGCAAAATTCATTTTCCGCGTAAAAAGTACATCTTCCCCAAAACCTAGATTGGCCAAACGTTCCTTGGTACGTGGTAGTTCAAACGGATCCACGTCCGTGGCGTATAATTTACCGCCCGGAACCAATCGTTTCAGCATTTCCAAACTATGTCCACCGTAACCCAACGTGGCATCCATACCCACCTGGCCAGGCACGATCTGTAAAAATTCCATGATTTCATCCACACAGATGGAACGGTGCATCCCCGCCGGCGTTTTTCCCTGCTGGATTAACTTTTCGATATCCTGCGTATAATTTTCTGGCGCCAATTCCTTATATTTTTCCTTAAAGGATTTGGGGTGTGTACCCTTATACCGTACGCGTCGCTCTCGTTTGGGGTCTTGGTTGTCCATGGGCCAAAATTAGTGAATTGTAAAGTAATAGATTGGAGTAGAAAATTACCACCCAATTACAGTCATGAAATTACGTACATACTTTATGTGAAAGTCTTCGCGCTCTGTGGGAGAACCTAAATAATCTCCGCGTACCTCTGCGGTAAAAAGCATCGTCTAGTTTAATAAATTCGCACAAATTTCTCACCCATCAACTGATATTCCCTTTCATCGATCAATATCTTTTCCCCCTCCCTCAACGCGGAAAGATTCGGTAAATCGGACGTCATCGTATGCAGCGAAGCATTCAATTTCCGGGCGATATTCAAAAAGTCCACACTCACCATCCCCTTGTTAGAGCAAATGATGATCGAAACCGGCTTGGTTACCTGCCGCAGCAAAGACAGATCGCGCGGCGTGGCATAGTTATCGGCAATCCATACCAAACGTTCGGCAAACGGGGCATTCTTTTCCGCCTCCAGCAAAGCTTCCACATCATTTTCGGGTACATCGCCACCAAATCCCCCACGGATGGCCGTATACATTTCTTTCTGCACCCCGTCGTAGTCGGTGGCCGGTGTTTGATATATACCGCCCGTGCTGCCTATGGCTTTCAGGCTCTCGGGTTTCATGTCACCATCATTGAAAAAAGTAAAATGTTTGATTTTGGAGGAGTTCATACGGAACCATTTCATCAGGTCGCTCATATACGGACCCATGCTGCCCGTCACGTCACAAACCACGGCCACATTGGTCCAGCTTTTGTTGCGTTCAAAAATTTCACTCACCACATTATTGGGCGTATTGAGTGGAATGCTTGCCACCACGTCCTTCGGCATAATCACGATTAAATCGCAGGGCATTTCCGACGCGGGAATCTGTTCCGGATTCAGGACGAACCAAAAATTAAGCGTCACATAGGCATTTACGTTGCCCTGTTTGTCTTTGGCTGGACTCCATTTGGGCATAGTTTTCAGGTAATTTTTTACCGCATCGTCGCAGCCATGGCCCAACCCTTCGGTGATGCGTACATCCTGCACGTCGCCGTTCTTGTTGATGGTCAGTTGGGCTTCCACCCGCCCCGTCACCTTCCGCAATTGGGCTTCCATCGGGTATTCGATGTGTTCCGTGGCATCGCCCACCAGTTCACACGGGTCGCTGCTGAATTTGGGACCCACGTTGTAAAATTTTACGCCTTCGTTATTTCGGGTAGGCGTGGTATTCCGTTCCCTAAATGTAACCTCGGATGTCTTTTTGGATTCCGCAGCTCCCTTGTCCGCCTTCATGGCCTTTTCCATCTCGGCCAACTCGGCGTCTCGGTCTTTCTTCGTAAATTCCGCCTTGCGTGTAGTGATGATGAATCCGTGGAAATACGTTTGTCCCGTTTTATAATCCTTGGCACCCGTCTGTTCAGTCAATACCCAATCGATGTGGTGGCTTTTGAAAAGATCGGGCAAGATATTTTTTAAGTTTTGTAGCCGGCTCAGGTTCAGTTTCACTTGGTCAAAAGTCTGCGAGCGGCGAAACCGTGTGTAGACTAACTCCACCGAAAGCACCTGCTTATGACGGATTTCCTGCAACATATTGGCCGTCAACATCGGGAAGCCGTAAGGTGCCGATATTTGATAGATATCCACGCTTTTTTCGGCGTCCGCCAATTTCTCTATGGTATTAATTTTATAACGAACCACCTGTTCGGGCGTAACCTGCGCAAACGAACGGAAGGATAAAAATAAGGTAGCTAAGAAAAGGAATGGGATTGGCCTATGCATAACCAAAGATAACAGATTTTGGTAACAAGCCTTTGGGCAGATTTTTTGTATTTTTACCTCATGGAAGCAGAGGAGCCCATCGTATCGTACAACCAACTTAATCCCGATGGAAATTATACCTATTGGGACTATCTCAAATGGCAGTTCGACGAACGCGTAGAACTTATTAAAGGGAAAATATTCAAGATGAGCCCGGCACCGGGTGCTGGGCATCAACGTATTTCTTTTAGCATAAGTATGGCTTTTGGTTCATGCTTCAAAGGGAAGCCTTGTTCTGTTTTTGTTGCACCTTTTGATGTAAGGCTTCCCATTCCGAAAGAGGGAAAGGATACGACCGTTATACAACCGGATTTATGCATCATTTGCGACGAAACCAAAATCGATAAACAAGGATGCAACGGTGCCCCCGATTTGGTGGTGGAGATACTTTCCCCCGGAAATTCCACCCACGAGATGGATACCAAATTCCAACTCTACCAAGATGCTGGCGTAAAGGAATATTGGATAGTTGAACCAGCCGAAAAAGCAGTTTTCGTATACACGCTCCGCGATGGAATCTATATCGGCCTCCGCCCGTTCGTGGAAGGAATGACGGTAGAAAGCCCCTTGTTCCCCGATTTGCAAGTGGAGGTAAATGATGTGTTCTTCGGCGTGAAAAATGAAGAATTCTAATGTCCGACCTTAGAAAAAGAGAACAGGAATATATCTAAAGGCCAATCCCAATCTTTGTGTAGATAATCGTAACGCGTGTCGAGGTGACCGTAACGACTGTGCAAGCAACCGCAAACTTTGCACGACTGACGTAAAGTAGTGAATGTTGACTGTCAATCTTTGCGCGACTAACGTAAAGCGTATTTTTCGCTGTGTCAACCTTTGCACGATTGACGTAAAGTAGTAAACGCTGATTGACAATGCTTGCACGACAAACGTAAAACAGATTTCTTACGATGTCGATCTTTGCAGGACAAACGACAAACATATTTTTCATGATGTCGACCTTTGCACGGCTAACGCAAAATAGAATACCAACAACGGAAAATGTGTTTTTAGCCATTCCCATTAATTCATTAATTTTGCCCGTCGAACCACTCCGTGGCCTAAGTGTCTAAGTGGTTCAAAAAAGCACAAACATGGAAACAGCAAGCACACAGAAATTAGATATATCCCAATTAAAAACACCCACCGGCACGGAAATTTCCTGCAAGGGTTGGGTACAGGAAGCGGCCCTGCGTATGCTGCACAATAACTTGGATCCAGACGTGGCCGAACGTCCCGAAGATCTGATCGTGTACGGCGGACTGGGAAAAGCTGCCCGTAACCCCGAAGCATTCCACCTCATCGTAAAAGCTTTGAAGGATTTGGAAGAGAACGAAACCCTGTTGGTGCAATCCGGCAAGCCGGTAGGAATTCTCCGCACGCATAAAGACGCACCGCGCGTCATCATTTCCAATTCCATGCTGGTTCCAAAATGGGCCACTTGGGAACATTTTCGCGAGTTGGATGCCAAAGGCTTGATGATGTACGGTCAAATGACGGCCGGATCGTGGATTTACATCGGTTCACAAGGTATCGTACAAGGCACTTATGAAACATATGCTGAATTGGCCCGCCAACATTATGGAGGAACTTTAAAAGGGACGTTAAACGTAACTGCCGGCCTTGGCGGAATGGGTGGCGCACAGGCATTGGCCATCACCATGAACGAGGGCGTGGCGCTTTGTGCCGAAATGGAAGAATGGCGCATAGACAAACGTTTGGAAACCCGTTACCTCGACCATAAATTCACCGATATTGACGCAGCCATCGACGCCGCTTTGGAATATAAAGCCAAAGGCGAAAATATTTCCATCGGCGTATTATGTAACGCAGTGGATTTACTGCAACGTTTAATCGACAGAAATATCACCCCCGACACCTTAACGGACCAAACCTCCGCCCACGACGAACTCATTGGCTACTTTCCGCAGGATATGGGCGTGGAAGAAGCCAGGGTGTTGCGTGAATCCAATCCCGGAAAATATTCCGAGCTCTCCCTGGATACCATGGCCCGACACGTGGAACAGATGTTGGAACTACAAAAACGAGGTGCCGTCACTTTCGATTACGGAAATAATATCCGCGGGCAAGCCCACGATAAACGCGGAGTAAAAAATGCCTTTGATTTCCCGGGTTTTGTACCGGCTTATATCCGTCCGTTATTCTGCAAAGGAAGCGGGCCATTCCGTTTTGTGGCATTGAGCGGCGATCCGCAGGATATTTACACTTGCGACGAAGTATTGAAAGAACTGTTCCCCGAAGATAAATCCTTGTTGCGTTGGCTAGAGTTGGCCAAGGAGCGCATCGCATTCCAGGGCTTGCCGGCCCGTATTTGTTGGTTGCCGATGGGAGCTCGCGAAAAAGCGGCATTGGCATTCAATAAGTTGGTGCGCGAAGGAAAAGTAAAAGCTCCGATCGTCATTGGCCGCGACCATCTGGATACGGGTTCCGTAGCCTCACCAAACCGCGAAACCGAAGCCATGAAAGACGGTTCCGATGCCGTGGCCGACTGGCCGGTGCTCAATGCATTGATCAATACCGCCGGCGGTGCATCCTGGGTTTCATTGCACCACGGTGGCGGTGTAGGCATGGGTTATTCCATTCACGCCGGCATGGTCATTCTGGCGGACGGAACGGACGATGCGGAACAACGCCTCAGCCGCGTGTTACATAACGACCCTGCCATGGGTGTTATCCGCCATGCCGATGCGGGTTACGATATCGCGTTGGATACTGCACGCAAACATAATTTAGATTTGAAGAGCCGGTTGGGTTAATCTTTAGGCTGAAGCATTTTCTGACCTACGTTCCATCATTTTGGCCGTGAGGTAAGGCAATACCACCAACAGAAGGGTGGACATCACAAAAAGCGCCAATGCCACCACGAGCGCATACGCGGATCGAAGAAGGCCTATCCCGCCAAAAAATAGGTTATGAAAAATGTCTTTGGTTTCGTTGAGGTCGCGAATATTGTTTTCGTTGTAGGAACGGATATCCATCGCGATGTTGAGATAAACCAATAGGCAAAGTATGGCAATGTATACCGAGTTCACTAGAGAGATTTTTTTCAACGCAAAAATCCGGAAAGGTAATTTTACCTCCTCCTCATAGGATTCGTGGCTGCATTTGGCCCACCCGTAACCCGCGTGGAAAATAAAATGGGTGTACCGCACATTTTTTTGCGTGGGGAAAGGTTGTCGTTGGTAATCCTTCAGTACCCAAAAGGAGATGGCTGCATTTGCCAACAGATATAGAAATAAACCGGTAACAATCAGTGCCATTTTATCTTAATAAAGTCACATGGCCGTAGTATTCATGCTGCTTTCCGAATACATCACGTACCCATATTTTATAAGCATATAGATCCTGTTGGCAAACTTCGTTTCTGTTATATCTTCTGCCATTCCAGTAATGTTTGAAGGTTTCGGTTTCAAAAATCCGCTCGCCCCATCTATTATATACCAACAGATGATATTCCGCCACGCCAATGCCTTTTACTTCCCATAGTTCATTTATGTCGTCTCCGCCGGGCGTAAATGTGTTGGGGATGTACATGCCATACTCTGGTAATATTTTTACGATTTGAACAAGCGTATCCTTACACCCAAATTCATTGGTCACTATTTGTGTAATGGGAAAATTTCCGGCTTCAAAATATTCATGATTCCCACTGCAGGCGGTTGATGTAAGGTGGTCTCCGAAATCGTAGAAACAACTGACGGCATTCTCGGATTCGTCTGCGTAGTGGATGGTTCCAAGAAATATGGATACTTCTTGTGGACTAAAGCTAAATCCTGCCGTTGGGATAGGGTGTACATGAACTGCATCAGGTTTTAGGATAAATGCATTGGGATTACAGCCTGAGAGGTCAGTAACGGTTAGACTTACGTCAAAACTTCCTATCTGATTATAAGTATGTACGGGCGAGGTGCTTGAACTTTGGGAGCCGTCACCGAAATTCCATAGGTATGTAACGGGTAAGTTGGAGGTTTGCGTAACATTGTTGAATTGAATGGTATATGGGACACAACCACTCCCATTGACAATATTCCAATCGCTGGTGAGCGGGCCATAAACAACTACCGTATCGGATTTGGTTTCTTGGCACAGGTTATCGGTTATCGTAAAGGTAACCGGGAAATTTCCCCAAGTAGAAAAATGTACATTATTTACAGACAAGGTTGTCGCGGTAGAAGGAGTGGCGTCTGGGCCAAAATTCCAGACAAATGTAGCCGCGTCACTATATATACCGTTTCCCATAAAACTAAAGGAGTTGTTGGTCAAACACTGGGGTGGGTTTGGGTTGAATCCGGTATTGATCAACGGTTTTATGCGTAAAGTTAAGTAGGATGTATCGGAACAAAATAGTCCGGGATTGGCTACCAACATAATTCGATAAACACCCGTATCTGCATAGGTATAAGTGGGGTTTACTTGGGTGGATATATCTGTGGTAATCCCTTGCACGCCAAAATCCCAGTGGAAGGTAGTACCGTTTATGCTTTCGTTATCAAAATTCATTACGTAATCCCCACAACTCACGATTTCTCCGGCATTGTTCACGGGCAGGTCATTTGGAAGCTTAAAGTCGGATACTACGTCAGACAAGCAAACCGTCACGTTAAATTGGAAGTCGCGACGGTGTGTACCGATCAGTACCCCATTTCTGTATTCCAGTGCACAAACGCCAACCACATATTGTCCTTGTTGGTTGGGGTGGACACGCAATATACCGGTTTGTGGGTCGATGGTTGCTACGGGGTTACTGGCGATAGGTGAAGTCGCCGTATAAGGAGCCTGGAATATAATCGGATCAAACGGTGGCGAGGAAGTAGGAACGGGTTGCGGGTTCCCGGGATCGGCGCCTTGGAACGTGGAACAGAGTTGATAAACAATCTGATCCCCATCTGGATCGGTGGCGGAATGGTCAAAAATTAAACTTTCTCCCACACATAGTGCAATAGGCGGAAAGTTTGTAAACCGTGGGCTGCTGTTGCAAGCAATTTGCGAGGATGCGGGAACCGTTTCAGAATAGGTAGAACCTGTATTTTGTGGACCAACAATGTTTAGGATGCTGTTGTTTCTACAACAGCGTTGATATGCCAACGTGATGATTCCGTTGGGAGAAACCGGTAGGGTAACTGTGGTTTGGTAAATGGCCTCTTCCACACATACATTGGGTGGTGCCTGAAAACAAGGATTGGTGGCTACAAAAGGAACGTTAGACGATCCAGGGAAAGGTAACGATAGGTTGAGTAGCAGGCTGTTGTCTGGGCCAAATACACTTATATTGGCCGGGTCATCAAAAGGGGCTTGGCTGTTGGGACCGCAATCCCTATATATTTTTAGCGTAAGCCGGTATTGGTTACCGCCAAGGCAGTCATAATACAGTTCTCCGCCTACAATATGGGTGGCATAGGCTTTTTTACCATGTAGGCAGAAGAATATGCCCATGCATAATAAAACAGTATATCGTATAAGGGTAGGGTGTGATTTCATCGGTACTTAAAATTTACCGCAAAAGGGTAACATGCCCTTGGTACCGATGTACGATCCCCACGGGAGTTGTTAACTTAAACTTATATATATAAACCCCGAGTTGAACATCTTTGCCTTTGTATACCCCTGGCCAGCCACGGCCATAAACGTTTGAGTTGAAAATCTGCTCGCCCCAACGGTTAAAAATCATCATTTCATACCCGATAAATCCTTCGCCTTTTCCATCAAAAAAATCATTGATGAAATTGTTTGTGGGGGTAAATGCATTCGGTATAAAAAACTTAAATGGTGGATAAGAGCGGATGACAGTAGATACGGTATCGTAGCATCCAAAATAATTTCTGACGATCAATGTAACGGTGAATAAACCAGTATCCCGGAATTTGTGCTCCGGGTTTTCCACATTAGCACTGTCCCCGTCGCCAAAATCCCATAACCAATCCACTACATCCGTGGTAGACCCATCAATAAGTTGGATTTTATCATTTTCAACATAGCGGTATGTAAATGCGGCTGTCGGGCTTCTTACGAAAATGGTGATCGATTTCTCAACGAGGTTTCCGCAGCTATCGGATACCGATACGTTATAGGTTGTATTATTCTGTGGAGATACCATGATGGTCGGTGTAGTTTCTCCGGTGCTCCATTGTAAAATGCGGTCTCCGATTCCCCCGGATGGATTGGCAAAAAGCGTCACTGTTTCTCCTCCACAAATCGCCGTATCATTGCTGGTAACTAATGTAAGGGGATCAAACGGAGGAACGTGAACCGTAACTTGGTCCGTCAAGGTATTTCCGGAGCATTGGTCCGTCAACGTAACCGTATAGGTCGTAGTGGCATTCGGATATACCGTCACCGGATTGCCTGTTCCGCCGCCATTATTCCATTGGATTATATTACTGGCACCACCGGTAACAATGGCTTCCAGCACCGTGGGTTCCTTATTGCAATTGTTAAATACGTCTGGGGGAGCTTGTAGCGTGGGTGGCAAATAGTCTTTAATGGTAACGGTAACGGTCGGCGGATTAGGCACCGGACAAGGATTTTCATCAATCAACGTTACGATGATGGTTTCGTCGGGCTCCATCATACCGTCCGCTATGGGTGTTACGACAATCGAAACTTCGCTAACCCCGGGAGCAAAAGTAACCGACGTGCCAAAGGGGTTATAATCAACCCCGCTGGTGGCTGTTCCAGAAACCGTATAGTTGAGTACTTGTTGGGCACTCGTGTTTCCATATCGGTAAAAAGTATATTTGATGGATCCACATCCTTCGTATAATTCATTACTTCCCGGAACGACGGAATTTATTTCAGCCGTTACATTGTTTGAGTTGCCTTCGGTACTAAAACTTTTGGCTTCCAAAAATACGCCTGAATCGTAAATGGGATCGCCCGCATCGGTAATTACCAGATAAAAGCGATAGGTACTGCAAGGAATTACATTTGATTTAGCCGTCAGTACTTTGGTGAACCCATCGTACTGGATCGTGCTTCCGCCACAGTTATCTACAAAATAATTGGGGTTGGAGGCTCCAGAGCCATTAGAACAGCCTGTGGAATATCCATTGTTTACACTGTTGATGGCTACCGGTGAATTGGTTGATGGTATTTTAGCCATGTTTTGTACGCCGCCCGGAATGCCGGGGCCTTGTATAAAAAAGGCGAAAGCATCATTATATTGCGTATTCACGAACTCATTATACTCTTCGGAGCCAAAAACATATCGAAAACTTACTTCGTTTCCCTGTGGGATAAAATCAAAACTTAATACGGCGGCATCGTGGAAACTAGGTGCATTTACCTGCGCAGAAAGCCACCCACTCACAGGGGGAGGCGGACCGGGCCTGCCCAAATCTACGCCGGCATCGGCCAGGTTGTTTGGTCCTTGCGGGCCACCGAAGCCACTAATATTTCCGGTGGTGATGATGATACCCGAACTGATTCCGATGTTGGTGGAGGCGCCGTTAAAGAAACCGATGGATGTGTTACTGCCTACGTAATTAATGTTCGTTACCTGAACACCACCACCAAGCAATACATTTTGCACCAAATTGGTTGGTACTTGGTATGAAGTAATCAACTGGGAATAGGCACCGGGAACTGTCAGCAACAAAATTGCCAAGCCCAACACGGCTATATACGGGTTGATTTTTTTCAAAACAAAAGTTAATATGCTATTCAAAAATATGCTTTTTAAACGAGTAATGAGCGATTTTGTTGTGTTTTATTAGAACTTTACGGCCGCTTACCATTTACTATTATTACAAAAAAGATACCAAAATGAGTATAATTACAGATTACATTGAAGATAACAAGGGCCGGTTTATCGATGAACTGATCGAATTGTTAAAAATTCCGTCCGTCAGTGCAGATTCTAAATACAACGCGGACGTATTACGCACGGCCGACGCCGTAAAATCATATCTGGAACAGGCTGGTGCGGATAAAGTTGAGTTATTACAGACCGAAGGGTTCCCTGTGGTATATGGCGAAAAAATAATTGACGCTTCTTTGCCAACGGTTATTGTGTACGGACATTATGACGTGCAACCGGCGGACCCATTAAATCTGTGGAACTCACCGCCTTTTGAACCCGTGATTAAGGATGGAAACATTTATGCCCGTGGTGCTGCCGATGATAAAGGCCAATTTTATATGCACGTAAAAGCATTTGAATTGATGAACCGTACTAACACTTTGGCCTGTAACATCAAATTCATGATCGAGGGTGAAGAAGAAGTGGGTTCGGCTAACTTGGGACCGTTCCTCGAAAAAAATAAAGACCGTTACAAAGGCGACGTGATCTTGATTTCTGACACTTCGATGATTGCCAACGATGTACCTTCATTAACGGTTGGATTGCGTGGTTTGAGTTATGTGGAAGTGGAAGTGACCGGCCCGAATGTGGATTTGCACTCAGGCGTTTATGGCGGAGCGGTAGCCAACCCGATCAACGTGTTGTGTACAATGATCGCTTCGTTGCACGACGAAAACCGTCACATCACCATTCCCGGGTTCTACGATAATGTGATAGAGTTGACAGCTGAGGAAAGAGCCAAAATGGCCGAAGCTCCATTCAGTCTGGACGAGTATAAAAAAGACTTGGAAGTGAACGACGTGTTGGGCGAAAAAGGATATAGCCCGGTGGAGCATACTTCCATCCGCCCTACGTTGGATGTGAACGGTATTTGGGGAGGATACATAGGCGAAGGAGCCAAAACGGTGTTGCCGTCCAAAGCTTACGCTAAAATTTCCATGCGTTTGGTTCCGGGCCAGGATCCGGATGAAATCACCGAATTGTTCTCCAAACATTTTAAATCCATCGCGCCGTCTTCAGTAAAAGTGGAAGTCCGTCCGCACCACGGCGGCAAACCGGTGGTAACGCCAACCGATACGCCCGAATACAAAGCGGCTGCTTTGGCCATGAAGGATGCTTTTGGTAAAGATCCTATTCCTCAACGCGGCGGCGGAAGTATTCCGATCGTAGCCTTATTTGAGGAGGTGTTGGGATTAAAATCGGTGATGATGGGCTTCGGCTTGGATAGCGACGCCATCCACTCCCCGAACGAAAAATATGGTATTTTCAATTATTTGAAAGGCATTGAAACCATTCCTCATTTCTACCGTCACTATGCCGAGTTGAAAAAATAAACGACATCATATCGCAATAAAAAACGCGGCACATAAAATTTATGGCCGCGTTTTTTTTCTCTAACCCTACACGTTTTCAATATTTTATTGGTTAATTTTAAACGGTGGTTTTTGGGTTAAATATTTTCATTTTGGATTTTTATTTTTTCGATTTTTTTTAGAACGGTGTTTGTTTGACAATATTTTATGCCTTGTTAACTTTTCTTCGATACAATAATATACATCCATCGCTTTGGTTTCCCAGACATTTTTTATGATTTATCGGTAAAGTAACCAACCTGTTATTTTGTGATTTTTATATATGGTTGATATTCATGTTTTTGCAGTGATTGCTCATCTGCTAACATCCGCTATATTTGCTATATGGACTTCAACCACGTCAGCCGTAAAAAGCCGTTTTATCCGATTAGGGAAAACTTATACACCTACCTCCGTCAATATGAACGTATGGCGGATATTGACGTGACCTATTCGGATTTATTACGTAGCAACTCGGAAATTCCCGTGTATAACAAATATGGGAACGATTCGCTTTGGGTAACGAAACTCTACGACCCATCGCTGATGGAGGAACTAAACGATGGGCTGACGCGCATTTATTCGTTGCTGAAAACTGGTGGCGATATGCACGCCATCGAACACTTGTTTGTGGAACGTATCGACTTCTGTACGTTCGGTAATTCAAAGCCGTTCCGCATCCGCATCATGAACCGCTTGAATGATAACCATGATTATTATTACCTCAAGACGGCGGATGCTTCCCGTGTGTACGGCTTGGAGTTGGAGCATATCTTGTCACCCAACCGTATCAATTACCTGGTGCATGGTAATACGCTCATCGAG
>Ga0247814_10000850_pt1 | contig 20585 bp, 16 predicted proteins | sample UWRJL179409R1_FD_179947 | JGI IMG/M metagenome (GOLD analysis project Ga0247814, IMG submission 179947) | Plant litter microbial communities from Arlington Agricultural Research Station in Wisconsin, United States - UWRJ-L179-409R-1 | ecosystem: Environmental > Terrestrial > Plant litter >... | reverse complement strand
CGTCGAAGATCTCCTGCTCATCACTTTCGTAATTTTGGTTTTCATCAACTTCATTAATTGCTACCTCATCCAGCTCCGTAGGTTGTTCTGTCTCCAGCTCTTCGATCTTTAGTGGCGACTCATAAATGAAAGCTGTTTTTTGCAGCTGCTCCGGATGGTGAAGAAATGTATGTAGAATCTGACCGTTCGTATATAAAGCGGCAGTAGCCAAAGTTTCCTCCTGTGCTGCGGTACCGAAACTTGCTTTTGCAAGTAATAACCTGAGCGGTTGAAAATAGGGATACTTTCTGATCATATCTCTTAAGGCAGGAGCATCATCAGGACTAATCTTTTCAGGCGCCGCTAACAAAGCCGTTATGTCTAACGTACCTACCACTGTGCAAAGGCTCTGTTAAAAATGTCCTCAATTAATTGCGCCGTTACATCTTTGATTAATGCAGGCTCTTGTGCTTGCAGGTTGCCTGTAAGCTTGAATTCTTTGAATTTTTCAAAAGCTTCTTCAAAACTTGCTTTCGGATCAAGGTTGTTTACATATTTCACGTTAACCCGGATTGTTAACCTATTTGCACCGGCAAGATTCTGCCTGTTCGCATTGTCTTGAAGAGCTACCGGTCTGATGTCATAACCAGTAATGTTTCCAGAGAACGTAGCATCAGGATTATTGGTAGTGATGCTTAACTTGGTTTGATTTCTAATCCTGGTTTTAAAATCTTCCGTAAGTTGAGTACTTAAAGTTGATACTACCAAAGGTGCGTTGTTCTCGAAAACAGTGATGTTAATTGTTTTCATTTCCGGTGGAATAGAGGAGCCATTTAAACTTACCTTACAACCACTGATCACAAAGAAAATAATAACGAAATATAGGTTTCTCATCTCTAAAGGCTTAATTCTTTAATCTTTCTGTATAAAGTACGCTCTGAAATTCCAAGCTCCTGTGCAGCAAATTTACGTTTTCCCTTGTGCTTTTTTAAAGCTTTTTTAATCAAATCAGACTCTTTATCTATCAGCGATAGAGATTCTTCCACCTCTTCCGCATCATGCGTATAATTGTAATCTACAGGCGCATTTTGCGATGGCTTCTTAATTGTAAGCTGAGCAGGCTGCGGATCATGATTGATATTTTGATCTACATCCTGATAAAGCTGGTTAATATAATGGGTATTGTCCGCTCTGATATGTGAGGTATTTCCATCGTTCTGAAGAATCTCTGCAACAAGTTTTTTCAGCTCCATCATGTCTTTCTTCATGTCGAACAAAACCTTGTACAAGATATCTCTTTCTGTATAATCTTCCTTGCTATTACCGCCACTAATCGCCATTGGCAAATTACTGCCGCTTTCATTGGGGATATAGTTTAGAATTGCCGCTGCAGATACGTTTCTCTCTTTTTCAAGCACGCAGATCTGCTCTGCAATATTTTTCAATTGGCGTACATTTCCCGGCCAGCTGTAATTGCTGAGAATCTGAATTGCATCTGGTTCCAGTTGAATACCCGGACTTCTGTATTTGTCACTGAAGTCGGCCGAAAACTTTCTAAACAATAGAAAAATATCTTCTTTTCGCTCATGTAACGCAGGTATTCTTAAAGGCACCGTGTTTAAACGGTAATATAGATCTTCTCTGAATTTTCCTGATTTCACTCTATTGTAGACATCAACGTTAGTCGCGGCAATAATCCTGACGTCAGTCTTTTGGACTTTGGAAGATCCAACTCTTAAATACTCGCCACTTTCTAAAATACGAAGCAAACGTGCCTGAGTACCTAATGGAAGTTCAGCTACCTCATCCAGAAATATTGTTCCACCATTGGCCACCTCAAAATAACCCTTACGCGCTTCATGAGCACCAGTAAAAGATCCCTTTTCGTGACCAAATAATTCTGAGTCAATAGTTCCTTCTGGAATTGCCCCACAATTTACCGCGATAAAAGCACCATGTTTTCTGGCACTCATCTGGTGAATGATATGAGAAAATACTTCCTTACCACTACCGCTTTCACCGGTAATCAAAACCGACATATCTGTTGGCGATACTTGTCTGGCTATATCTATGGCCCGGTTTAAAAGAGGGGATCCCCCAATTATTCCGAAACGGTTTTTTATATCTTGTATATCCAATGTCTCAATTTTTAAATTAAACCATCTCAGGCTCTTCCACTGCAACTGTTCCCAGAAGTGTGGCTGATGTACACCTGTCAATGTAAACAGTTACATATTGTCCGGCTACCACGCCTTCTGTAGCTGGAAATACCACCATCGCATTTTGATCATTTCTTCCGCAAAAATCTTTGTCTGATTTTTTAGAGGTGCCTTCAACCAAAATCCTCATGGTTTTACCAACAAACTGCTGCAAGCGGTAAAGCGACGACTGTTGCTGTTTTAATAAAATCTCTGCAAGTCTGCGTTTCTTAACCTCCTCTGGAATATCATCAGCATACTTACGTGCTGCAAGCGTTCCTGGTCGTTCAGAGTAACTAAAAGTGAAAGCAAAATCATAACCTACATAGTCCATCATGCTTAATGTTTCCTGATGCTCGGCCTCCGTCTCCGTACAGAAACCTGCTATAATATCTGAGGAAATGGCGCAACCGGGTATAATTCTTCTAATGGCATCGATACGGTTGATGTACCATTCGCGCGTATAGGTGCGATTCATCAGTTCCAGTATTCTACTGCTTCCGGATTGAACAGGAAGGTGTATGTAGTTGCAAATATTATCATGCTTCGCGATCGTATACAATACCTCATCCGTGATGTCTTTCGGATGCGATGTTGAAAAGCGAATTCTTAAATCTAAACTTATTAAAGCTACTTTCTCGAGTAGCTGAGCGAAATTAACTTCAATATCAGCATCTTCTAAAGCATCTTTGCCTTTCCATTTGTAAGAATCAACATTCTGACCCAATAAGGTAACTTCTTTGTAGCCGCGATCGTACAGGTCCTGTGCTTCTGCAAGTATGGAATGGGGATCACGACTGCGCTCACGTCCGCGGGTGAATGGTACTACACAAAAAGAACACATGTTGTCGCAACCTCTCATAATAGAGATGAATGCGGTAATTCCGTTTCCGTTTAGACGAACCGGACTAATATCTGCGTACGTTTCTTCTCTTGATAAAAGCACATTGATTGCTTTATGGCCACTTTCTACTTCAGCCAATAGCTGAGGAAGTTCGCGGTAAGCATCTGGACCAACTACTACATCAACCAGTTTCTCTTCTTCAAGAAATTTAGATTTCAAACGTTCGGCCATGCATCCCAATACGCCTACAATTAGTTTTGGATTCCTACGCTTTTCTACACCAAACTGTGACAAGCGATTGCGGACCCTTTGTTCAGCATTCTCCCTGATTGAGCAGGTATTAATGAATACTACATCAGCTTCTTTATAATCTCCAGTGGTCTCAAAGCCCTGGTCAAATAGAATAGAGGCAACAATTTCACTGTCGGCAAAGTTCATCTGGCAACCATAACTCTCGATATAGAGCTTTCTTCCATTCCTTACTTTAGGTCCATCAACTATTAATGCCTCTCCCTGGCGCTCTTCATCGTGTGTCTTATCGTTCAGTTGTAGATCAATCATAAGTATCGTAACATTTAATCGGGTCTCAAAAATACGGAAATTAATTTACAAATGACAAAGTGGCAGGGTGCTTTATTAATTATAGGTTGCTTCGGTGTTGGTTCGGTGTTGGTTCGGTGTTGCTCCGGTGTTGGTTCGGTCGCAGCCGAAGCAATACCGCTTCAATACTGCATCAACTACGCCTCAAATATAAGCTGCCCTCTACTAAAATACGTGTATATCCTGTTCTAAACTGAAATACCTTTATGGCAATCAGCGCAATCAGCGGTGGTATTTATTAACGTTGATTCAGTTACAATGATCACAATGAAAAAAAATTAGAAATGATATAGGACTATTGCCGAATGCTAATGTCTTGTATGCAGTAATCGGAATCAATAAATGTTTAACAACTTGTTTTCAAAACGCAAAAATCATACTTCAGGCTGGTTCGGGAATTATTCTTCCTGGGATGCAGTTAGTGCTGTTGCGGGTGGTTACGACTCAGATATCATACTTAGCATTACTAAGGAAGCTATTCTGAAAGTTAAAAATGGAGCTGCTGTGTATGAGCGGGATTCTGTAATCTTTACTGAAAAACAATGCCCTTATGCGCTATTGGCGTATTTGCAGTTGAGTGCCGCTTTGAAGAAAACAGCACTTCACATACTGGATTTTGGAGGATCTCTTGGAAGTACTTATTTTCAGATCAAAGAATACCTGACTAAAGAAGTTTGTGCGAGCTGGAATGTAGTTGAACAAGCGCACTATGTCGCTTGTGGAAAAGAGTTTTTTGAAGACGATGTGCTTAAGTTTTACCCGACCATCGAAGCTTGTAGAGCAGTTAAAAAAATAAGCCTGGTGATACTTTCCGGTGTCGTACAGTATCTGGAAAAGCCCCATCAGTTTTTAAAAGAGTTGGTTAGTCATAATTTCGATTTCCTTCTTTTTGATCGGACAGCTTTTAATCATAAATCCAAAGACAGGTTAACGCTACAAGTCGTTCCTGCTGAAATATACCCTGCATCTTACCCTTCCTGGTTTTTTGACCAGGAATATTTTCTAAGCCATTTTTCTGCAACTTATAAAACTGTTGCGGAGTTTCCATCCTATGTGGAAGGCGAAGAAATAATGAAAATTGACAACAAGCCTGCGGGCAACGATAAAGGTTTTTACTTTTTAAATAAGTCGTTCCATGCTTAATTTTTGTACGCTTTTTAATACTACCTATTTGTCCCGTGGATTGGCAATGTACCAATCACTGGAAAAGCATGCTACTGATTTTCATTTATACATCATTGCATTTGATGACCATTGCTTTGAACTTCTAAACAAGCTTGGTTTGGAAAGTGCGACGATTATCAGCTTGAAAAAGTTTGAAAATGAAAGGTTGCTTGAGGCTAAAAAAGATAGAACAGCAGGTGAATATTGCTGGACTTGCGGTTCTTCAAGCATAAAATATTGTATAGAAACATATCATCTCGACCATTGCACCTATGTTGATGCTGATCTTTTATTTTTTAAAGATCCGAAAGTATTGATTGATGAAATGGGAGAGAAAGAAGTCTTAATCACCGAACACAGGTTTTCACCCCGTTATGAGCAATCTGCAATTAACGGCAAGTACTGTGTTCAGTTTATGACATTTAGAAATACCTGGGGGGGTATGGAAGTGCTAAACTGGTGGGTTGACGCCTGTCTAACATGGTGTTACAACCGCATCGAAGATGGTAAATTTGGAGATCAAAAATACCTTGACGATTGGACTACCAGATTTAGTACTATCCACGTGCTGCAACATCTAGGGGGTGGCGTTGCCCCCTGGAATGTTCAGCAGTATGACTTCAGTAAATTAGGCAACAAAGTGCAGGGCACTGCATTAGCCACCAACGAAAAATTTGATTTGGTCTTTTATCATTATCACGGTTTCCATTACACCAAGAATGATTCCTACAGCTTATCAAATGAAAGCTACCAATTGGAAAGAAACCATGTAAAGCATATATACAGAGCATACGGTACGGCTCTATTTATGGCAGAGAGAATAATCAGCGCTTATAACAAGGAAATTGTAGCTCACGAAGTGACCGACGATATTAGCTGGGTAAAGAAAGTTCCTGGCAGGTCGTTGCTTTTTTTCCTGCGCGGTTACTATAAAAACATCTATAAAAAGAACGCATTGGAATATGGCTTCCTTAATTAATTTAAAGACGTTTACCGACAAAAGAGGAAACCTCACAGTTATTGAAAAGGTGGTTCCGTTCGACATTAAAAGGATATTTTATATCTACGGTGTTGATGATTCGGCGCGTGGTGGCCATAGACATTATGCAACTAGACAAGCTGCAATCTGCATTCGTGGAAATTGCACCATTTACAACGACAATGGCATAAACGAACTATCTGTTATTTTAGATAGTCCTGATAAATGCCTGATCATTGAACCAGAAGACTGGCATACAATGCACAGTTTCAGCGCTGACGCCATCTTGATGGTTCTTGCCTCGGAATACTTTGAGGCGGCTGATTATATCCATACTCCTTATCAAATCCAATGCGCCATATGATAGAGTATGAAAACCTGTTTTTATTAAATCAGCCTTTTATAGACAGCTATAAAGAGAGTTTCTCTGATAGTCTAAGTAAAGGATGGTTTATCCTGGGAAACAAGGTTAGTGCTTTTGAAACTGAATTTGCTGCGTATTGTGGAAGTAAATATGGGGCAGGCCTCGCTTCAGGGCTGGACGCTTTAGTGCTTGCGCTAAAGTATTATGAATTTCCTGAGGGATCGGAGGTAATTGTACCTTCCAATACTTATATCGCAACAATCTTAGCAATCTATAACAATGGACTCATTCCAGTATTGGTTGAACCTGATATTGCAACCTATAACATTGATCCTTTAAAAATTGAAGAAAAGATTACCTCTCGCACCAAAGCCATAATGGTCGTGCATTTATATGGAAAGTGTTGTGAGATGGATCCGGTTATGGACTTGGCCAGGAAGTACGAACTTAAGGTGATTGAAGATTGTGCACAAGCTCATGGAGCGAGCTATAAGGGTCAGAAGGCGGGGACTTTTGGTGATTTCGGTGCCTTTAGTTTTTACCCTACAAAAAACCTCGGCGCCCTTGGTGATGGAGGAGCATTATTATCTAACAATTTTGATGCGATCACTAAGATCAAGGCTTTACGGAATTACGGCTGTCAGGAAAAATACTATAACGATCATATTGGCATCAACTCCAGGTTAGATGAAATACAGGCAGGCTTTTTATCAATTAAGTTAGCACATCTGGATGCGATTAATGCCCATAAGAAGAAGCTGGCAAAGCTGTACCAGGAAGGCTTGAAATCTGATTTCATCCTGCCTGTTGAAGATAAAAACTTTGAGGATGTGTATCATATTTATGCAGTCAGACATCCAAAGCGGGATAAACTAAGGGCGCATTTACTTGCCAACAATATCCGCACAGAAATTCACTATCCAGTTCCACCACATCAACAAAATGCTTTAAAGAACAGGCTTAAAGGAGCCTTCCCGATTTCAGAATTAATACACCAAACAACTATAAGTTTACCCATTTCATTCTACCACACCACCACACAGGTAGAGGAAGTTATAGAAAATATGAACGCCTTTTAACGGGCGTTCATTTTCTATAAATTTTAGTATTTTAGCCTTCGGGAAAATACTAGAATGAAACATTTTAAGGTTAAAGGATTTATAGCGCTGATTACGGTGTTTATGGTTTTCTTATTAGGGGCATGTAAAAAGGAATTAAGTGCAGAATCGGCAAAAGTTAAGCCGCCAATAAGAACCTATGTGATTACTGCACGTGCAGATAAAAAGGGTACCAATAGCAATTCTGCTGGAACAACAGTGCTAAAGGGCCAATATGATGAAGAAACAAAGGTGCTTGTTTATAGCATCGAATATAGTGATATCGACCCTCAGGTGATGACACTAAGGTACGGTACGAAAGGTTCGGTAGGAACTTTTGTAAAAGAGCTTTATAATATTACAGCTGGTAAAAAAGCTTTAATTAAGGGATCTTTTGAATTGACGCCTTTGCAAGAAAGGAATTTGTTGAAAGGACTCTGGTTCGTTACGGTAAATACAGCGGTAATGTCGCCTGAGATCTCTGGAGTACTAACTTACAAACAACAATAGTTGTTATGGATAAGTTGGTATCTGAATTGACAGGAGAGGATCTTGATATTATTGATGCTTTAAAAAAGCAAGACAAAAAGCGTTTTGAAGTGTTCTATAAAAAGTATTACAGGCCATTGTTTACGGTGGCATATAGGTATGTTGGAAATACAGAAATAGCAGAAGAAATTGTGCATGATGTGTTTATTACGATTTGGAATAAGGCTGATCAATTAAATATTCAAAGCTCTATGAAAAGTTATCTGTTCAGGTCTATTGTTAATTCTTCCTTAAATCATATTAAGAAAGAAAAAACTAAATCTGAGAAGCAGTCGGCCTATGAAATAGCTGTGGGCCAGGAGCTTGATAATGTAGGAGATGAAACGAATGAAGCAGAAGAGAAGCTATTAAAAGGCCTGGAAGATGCCCTTGAGTTATTGCCTGATAAGTGTAAGCAAGTGATGTACTTGAGTCGCTTCGGTAAATTGAAACAACAGGATATCGCCGATCAAATGGAGATATCCATTAAGACAGTTAAAAATCACTTAACCTATGGGTTCAAAAAGTTAAGGGAACATCTGGAAAAACATCAGCAGCTTACAATTTGGGTAATGTTGCTATTAAAATTTATAATGCCTTAATCTTAAAAAAATGGCTGAGTATAAAAATAATGAGGAATTGATTTACGAACTGATCATAGAAGATCTGGACGAAACAATTTCTATTCCTAATAAGAGGATTTTACAGCAGTGGAGAAATGCAGATGTAGCGAATGAGCAGACTTACATTGAATTTTTAAACGTTCAAAAAAGCATCGACAAACTTTACTCAGGCCATAGTGATGCTGATGCATCTTGGGAGGTACTGAATAAAAAACTTTCTTTCAATGATGTAGATTCGTTGCAGCCGGTAGTGAAGAAACTAAGTTTGAGTTTCTATTTAAAAGCAGCTGCGGTACTTTTACTAGTCTCTGCTGTAGGTTATTTATTTGTAGCCCAGAATAAATATGCGATTGTTAGCACATCGGAAACTGCCAACATCACCCGTATCGTATTACCGGATGAAACTATCGTAAACTTAAATGCTGGAACAAAGATCAGGTATAACAAGGAGAATTTTCTAAAAGAAAAGAGCCTGGAAGTTTTAAACGGAGAGGTATTTATACAAGTTGTAAAACATGATGGCTCCCAATTCAAAGTTATCGCAGGTGATATTGAGGCAGAAGACATCGGTACCAGTTTCAATGTTTCAAATCAAGATCATAACATTTCCGTAACAGTGGAGGAAGGCAAAGTTGCAATGAAGCATGAAGGATCTAAACAGGCTTTAATGCTTACTGCAGGAAAAATCGGAACTTTCAATGCAGATACGCAACAGCTATTGGCAGCTAACAATCCCGATCTTAATTATAAATCATGGTTGGATAAACGCTTTACTTTCGATGGTATATTGCTATCTAATGTGGCTTCTCAATTAGCCGAAGTTTATCAGGTGCCAGTTGTTGTAAAAGGAAATACCTTAAATAATAGAAAATTTACTGTCGCAAACCTTCATTATCAAACAATTGATAGTGCATTAGCCGTTATTTCTGCATCTTTACAGTGCAAAATAACCAGGGAAAAAGGCACCTATGTATTATCGGATAACTAAACGAGTTAGTTTTTCAATCACTTTTATCGTATTATTCTTCTTCTCGAATCTTTCTGCGCAAGTAAAGAGCCCACTTAAACAGCAGGTGAACTTGCAATTTGCCGCAGATTCTCTTACAAAGAGCATCTTCAAGCTTGAACAATATACCGGGTTGAACTTCGCTTATGATCCTGATCAGTTGAAGAATGCAAAGTCAGCATCCTATCATTTCGTGCAAGCTTCTCTGGAATCTGTCTTAACCAAACTACTCTTCGGTACCGGTCTTGGTTTTTCTGTTGTAGGAAATGATATTGTAATTGCTCCCAAACGATTGGAGCAGCGAACGATTAGCGGCCGTGTTCGTGATCAGGCAAATGGGGAAGAACTGATTGGCGCTACTGTTCAAATTCTTGAACTTCGTGCAGGGATTGCTACAAATCAATATGGCTTTTATTCGCTCTCGGTTCCACAGGGAGTGTATAGTATGGTGATTTCGTATGCTGGATACCAAACAAATGAGCTTACCATAATGCTTGATGAAGATGTGCATAAGGATGTGGAATTGTATCTTCAAAATAACACACTTGAAGAAGTGGTTATCGTCAATTCGACGCAGACTCCAAATCCGATCCTGATGAATGAGCAAAACTTCAGCATCAAACAGTTAAATCGCGCTCCTTATTATTTAGGGGAGACAGATGTGTTGAAAAGGTTGCAGATGCAAAATGGGATTAAAGCGATCACTGAGGGAAGTTCAGGACTATTTGTCCGTGGTGGAAATGCAGATCAGAATCTGATTTTATTGGATGAAGCAATCATTTACAATCCTTCGCACCTATATGGTTTAGTTTCTGTATTTAACTCTGATGCTGTCAATAATGTCCAGCTTTACAGGGATTATATGCCGGCCAATTATGGTGGCCGACTATCTTCTGTGATTGTAAACAGAATGACGGAAGGTAATAGTAAAGAATACCATGTATCTGGAGGCATCGACCTGATGTCGGCGAGATTATCAGCCGAAGGGCCTCTGGTGAAAGACAAGGGATCTTTCCTGGTGGCTTATAGAAGAAGCCTTTTAGATGTGTTTCAGAATAAGTTCAAATTGTTCAATCCACGCTCCGTCTACTATGATGTTAACGCCAAAGCAAACTATAAGATAGATGTAAACAATAGTCTCCTTTACTCGCTGTATTATGGTAAAGATCACCTGTTGTCTGACGAATCCTTCTCTAATAACTGGGGAAATGTGACTTCAACGTTACGCTGGAACCATCTGGTAAATTCCAGTGTTTTCCTGAATGTTTCGGCCGTCTACAGTAACTATAATAACTTATTGGATTTAAATGCGGATACCCTGTCGCAGAAGAGCCAGTGGAGTACCGCGGTAAAAGATTTAACACTAAAAGCAGATTACACCTATTACCGTACGCCTACTAATCAAATTAAATTCGGTGCAGCGGCAACCTATCATCGCTTTATGCCAGGTGAATCTTATCGGTTGCAAGAGTTGGAATACAATATCCCGCGGGATAAATCTGTCGAAACCGCGTTGTATTTCACTCAACAATTGAACCTCAATAATTCTTTTGAGCTAAACTACGGACTAAGAATTGGTGGGTTTTATAATGTTCAGCAGCGGCAGAATGTTTATAATGAAGCGGGGAATCTGGTTGAGGCCGATGAGACTTCTGTCTTCGTTAACCCGGAGCCACGTGTAAATCTTAGCTTTCTACCGGCTGATAACCAACGGATTTTCCTGAGTTATAATTTAAATTACCAGTATCTCCAATTGATACAAAATAGTACGCTTGCATTTTCTTCATTGGAGCCATGGGTTCCGGCATCTAAGAAGAACAAGCCGCAACGCTCTAATCATGTTTCTCTGGGGTATCGGTTTGCACCAAAGGAATATGTTTTCTCCGCAAGCGCTTATGTTAAAAAGCTGGACCACCAGCCTGAGCTGCTTGGACATGCGCAAATTATTCGTAATCCAGATGTGAAGAGCCAGATCAGATCAGGTACTTCTGATGCCTATGGATTAGAATTTGAAGTTGCTAAAACTGCAGGTAAACTTTCTGGAAATCTAGCCTACACGTATTCTAGAGTATATAAAAAGATCCCTGATATCAACTTTGGCAATAGGTTCGTCGCCAATTATGATATCCCTCATGAATTGAAGCTGACTGGTAATTATGACCTTAACGAAAAACTTTCATTTCAAAGCTTTTTCATCTATTCAACAGGGAGACCACTTACCATGCCCGTTGGTTACTACCAGCATGACGGCTTGAATGTTCCTATTTTTGAAAGTAGAAACACGCGTCGCTTTCCTGACTTCAGCAGGGTTGATGTTTCTGCTAAATATAAGTTCCAGACTCCGATCTCGAGAAAACAGATGTTTGATCATACCATTTCTATAGGAATTTATAATGTGTATAATCAGAAGAACCCGTTGTACTACCATTTAAACTCGTCTTCCTTTGAAACAAGAAAGACGGGTGTAGAATATGGTTTTGGTTTTTATCCATGGATCGCCTATAGCTTTAAAATTTGATATGAGAAGAGTCGGCTACACATGGTTCTTAACGCTACTAACAATTGCTGCGCTTCAAGGTGGTTGTAAGAAAAATAATCTTGATGAAGACTTTTTCATGGCACCGGGAAAGCAATATGACATGGCTGTAGAAGGTGGATTTAATACTTTAAGTGTAAACCAATTCATCAGATTAACCAAGCCAGCATTAGAGCCGGGAGCGGTTCCATTGCCAATCAGTAAAGCGTCGGTTGTAGTTAACGATGGCCGGGTAGATATTATCTACAGGGAGTCGGCTACTGTTCCCGGACTATATACCGGAACCTTCAGAGGAGATCCAAACTATAACAATGCCTATACACTCAGTATAAAATATGAAGGGAAGTCGTACACAGCAATAGATACGTTACGGCAGGTAGTCAATATTGTAGATGATTTTTTACCTCTATCTACCCACGTGAATGCAGAGCAGAAAGTAGAAGGCAATATTCCAAAACATACATTTGGATACTTGAATCCGAACAAATGGTATATCTCCTATGGCGACATTCCCTTTTGGAATGCATCACAATTTGATCAAAGCAAGTACTATAGTTATACTCATTTTTTGGGCTCTCCAAATTCATTGTATCCGTTGAATAATCTGAAGCGCGCATTTACCTTAGGCCCTGAAGAGTTCATTTACATTTACAAGATCTCCCTGTCAAGAAAATATTCGCAATTCCTCTATTCCGTCTTTATGGAAACGGATTGGAATGGTTTATTTTCAAGTGTCCCTGTAAATGTAGAAGGAAACGTATCAGGTAATGTTCAAGGCTTCTTCTCAGTTGTCGATGTCGATCTAAGACGCTATCGCGCTAAAGAATTGTAGTCCAAATTGTGGCCTTGATATTGTGTTAAAAAAATATACGCAATAGATCATGGAGGACAAAAAACCGGGAAAGTATAAAATTTTAAAGTGGATCGCTGGAATACTAGGTGCTTTAGTCCTGCTAATGGGCATAGCTGCGATTTATTTAAGTGCGAAATGGAAACCTTTACTAACGGAAAAAATAACGGAGGGTGTTCGCAACGGTTCAAAGGGACTTTACACTATTAAATTTGAAGATATTCATCTGAATTTAATCACCGGAAGTGCTTCATTGGATCGTGTTTCATTAATCCCTGACACTGGTATATATAATAGTTTGCGCGCCAATAATTTGGCTCCTGCCAACTTATTTGAACTCAAGCTGGAAAAGCTAAACATCAATCGGGTGGGTGTTTTAACAGCATATTTTAAGAAAAAAGTTGAATTAAATTCTATAATCCTTGACCATCCTTCCATAAATGTGCTGCATTTTGATGTTCCAAAAAAACCGGATACAGTTAAAGAAGAGAAAACCCTTTACGAGCAGATTTCTAAAACGCTAAAATCAATTCATGTTAAAGCGATCAAAATTGTAGATGCCGACCTTGATTATCTAAATGGGGAAACCGGAAAGGCTTTAAATTCGGTAAAACACCTGGATATAACAGCTAGTGATTTTTTAGTAGATTCTTTATCGCAATATGATACCACACGTTTTTACAACACCAAAGACATCAGCTTCGTTCTAAAGGGATATAGGAGCACGGGTAAAGATAAAATGTATAGCATAAAAGTGGATACCATTACTGGATCTGCTAAAGCAAAGAGTCTAAGGGTTGTTGGAGTGCAGGTTATCCCACTACATCCGGATTTGGAATTTAGTCGGATGTACAAATACGGAAAGGACAGATACGATCTAAAATTCAATCAAATTCAATTTACTGGTGTTGACTTTATGAAGCTGAATGCAGAAGGCACCTTGCATGCGACTGCGCTAAGTATCGGACCTGCAAAAGTGAACATCTTTGTAAACCGGGAACTGCCAGCTCCTCCAGGACTAGACAAATTCAAGAACTTTCCGCATGTTGCTTTGAAAAGATTGCCTATCCCGGCTACCATAGATACCTTGAAGTTGCGTGATCTCGATGTGGCTTACACAGAATACAATCCGATGAGTTTAAAACGAGGAACTGTGTACTTTGAGAACTTTGGTGGTGATATTTATAACTTAAGTAATGATTCTCTTCAACTTCTTAAAAACAACCATGCTATAGCAAAGCTACACGCAATGGTAATGAAAACCAGCAGGATTGACATTACTATGGACCTCAATTTAACGGCAAAAGACGCGGCATTTACTTATAAAGGAAGCGTAGCGCCAATGGACATGATGGTATTAAATACGGTGGCCAAGAATATGGGATTGGTAGAAATTGAAAGCGGGAAGATGCAAAAGACCACGTTCGATATCAAAGCAAATAGAAACGGATCCTCTGGTACCGTAGTGTTTTTATACAACAACTTAAAAGTTAAGTTGCTTAAAGACAGTGAACTGGGAGAGCCGCCAAAGAAAAAGGGTTTATTGTCATTTATTGCCAATACCGTATTGATCAAGGATGACAACCCTACTAAAAACGATCCTGCGAGAGTTGCCAATGTTACCTTCGAAAGAACTCCAGCAGCTTCTTTCTTTAATTTGCTTTGGAAAGGTGTTTTTATGGGGATGCGGGAAACTATCGGACTAGGGATTGTGCCGGTAAAAACACCGGAACAGGCAATGAAAAAAGTAGCCGATAAGAAGGAGGAACGCAAAAAGGAACGACAAGAACGTAGAGAAGAGCGGAAAAAAGAAAGAGAAGATAAGAAAAAAGCCCGAGAATAGCAGTTTGCGCAGTTTAAAAGCTATATTGTAACCAACGTTTGTGCCTATGCGGGGGAAAAGTCGAAAGAGTTATAATACAATTAAGTGGGTAGTGGGGTTAATGCTCGTCCTTCTGCTTAGCGTATTTTTGACTGCCACCTATTTTGCAAATAAACTAAAGCCAATAATAAAGGCAGAACTGAAAGATCTGGTGCTAAATGCCACGGATAGCCTTTACACTGTAGAGTTTTCAGACTTAAGTTTAAATTTGCTTACTAAAGGTGCCTCGTTAACGGATGTAAAATTCATACCTGATACCAATGTATTTAAACGTTTAATTTCTTTAAAGCGGGCACCAAATAACGTTTACTACATTCGACTCAAAACGCTTTCCATAAAAAACTTCCATCCGAAGAATCTCTTTAAGTTTAAGAAGCTTAATGTAGATCTGCTGTTGTTCGACAATCCCGATGTTATCATGGTGAATACGCAGTTTGACTTTAATGAGAACAAGCCTACTTACCTGCAGAAATCCCCTTACGATTACATTTCCAAGTATCTTCATGAGCTTCGGGTTAATGAGATCTCCTTTCGAAATGTCAAGTTCAAATACATTAACAATAATGGGAAGATCCCGGAAATTGATTCGGTTAATAAACTAAATGTCACCCTTAAAGGCTGGTTGATTGATCGGGAGTCTGATAAAGATCCTAGTCGGCTATATGCGCTACAAGATGTTATGATCAACTTGAATGACTATTCTTATGCTACGCCAGATAGTCTTTATCACGTGAATTGGAAGCAGTTCAGTTTTAGTTCAGCTTCAGGTAAACTAAACGTCAGCAACTTCAACGTTGTTCCGCGGCTACCTGAAATGAGCTTTGCTAAAACCGCAGGATATTCCAAGGAACGGTACCAGATTTCTATGAACAAGATTGATCTTGAAGGAATCGATTTTCCATTGTACATTAAGAAAAGAGAACTGTATGCCACCCAGATGAGTGTTACAGACGGTGCTTTAGCTGTATTTAATAACAATGAACTTCCGGCCAGGGTTAAAATCAGGAATGGAAAATATCCTCACCAAATTTTACAGCAGCTAAAAGCTCCAATCACAGTCAAGTTACTTAACCTGGCAAATATTGACATCAGTTATTCAGAATACGATAGGGACAGCAAAAAGAAGGGAACAATTGTTTTCAAGAAAACCTCTGGTACCTTAACAAACATTACCAATGTATCAAAGATCAAGGCTAAGCGCCCGTATCTGTTTGCTAATATGACCACCTATATGATGGGGCAGGGTAAGCTTGATGTAAACTTTAGGTTTGACCTTGATGCTAAGGACGGTGCATTTTCATATTCCGGTGCATTGGGAAATATGGATGGGCAGGTATTAAATCGGGTAACAATGCCGCTTGGAATGGTTCAGATAAAACGTGGACTAGTTAAGAAATTGGCATTTAATATAAAGGCTAATGATCAGACTGCAAAAGGATCTGTGAAGTTTGCTTACAATGATTTATCAGTTGCCTTATTAAAAAGGAATAAGGAGGAAGATAAACTGGTTAAGCAGGGATTGATATCATTATTAGCGAATGCTATGGTGATCAATTCCAGTAATCCGGGTAGGGATGGAGTATTGATTACGGCTCCAGTAAACTACCAAAGACCTGAAACAGCATCCTTCTTTAGTTTTATATGGCGAACATTATTTGTAGGAATTAAGTATAGTGTTGGTGTGACTCCTAAGAAGGAGGAAGAGATTACCAGAAAGATCCAGAAGTTCGAACAGATTAAAATTGACCGCGATAAGCGTAGAAGCATTAAAAATCGACGAAGAAAATTGAACCGGGACCGATAATTAGTCCCCGTTCAAGATCAATTCATATTATTTCAATAACTCCTCTGGAATTGGCTTATTGAGCAAGTTCTGGTAGTAAAATCTGATTCTTTCTGCCTTATCATGAGGCGCCTTGATTGCGCCAAAACCGTGGCGACTTCCCGGATAGATCATCAGTTCAAAATGCTTGTTTGCATTCTGCATTTTATCGATTAGTTGAATCGTGTTTTGTACATGCACATTGTCGTCCATATCGCCATGCATAATCCTTAAAAGCCCTTTGTACTTGTCGACATAGGTCAACACAGACCCGTTTTTATAGCCTTCTGGATTCTCTTGTGGGGTATCCATAAATCTCTCGGCGTAATTGGTATCATACAATTCCCAGCTAGTTACCGGAGCACCTGCATAACCGAAGTCAAAGTCATCGGCGCCCATGGTCAAGGCCATACAAGTCATGTAGCCTCCATAACTATGGCCTGTGATCAATAGTTTCTTATTGTCGACCCATGGTTTAGCTTTCAACCATCTGGCTGCGGTGGTATAATCTTTCATTTCCCATTTGCCAAGATTGCGGTGCATTAGCGCAACGCCTTCCTTACCAAACTGACCGGAAGCTCTGTGATCGACAGCAATCTGAATCACGCCTTCGTTTGCCCACCACTGATTTCCTGTGCCTTTCCAGGTGTTCGTAACTGTTCCTGCATTCGGACCACCGTAAATACTCATCACCACTGGGTAGCGTTTGCTTTGGTCGAAATCAGTTGGGTAGGTAATCACTGCAGGTAAATTGTAGCCATCATCTGTTGGGATGGTGATCATTTCACTTTTACCATAGGTGTAGGTGGCGAAATCTGGCGATTTGCTGTCGCTTAATTCCTTTATGATTTTCCCCTTATTGTCTAACAGTGTGCGTTTTGTTGGCGTAGAAACATTAGAATAAGTGCTGATAAATTTAGAACCGTCGGGCGACATTAAAATGGAGTTAGTATACTCTCCAAAGGTTAGTCTTTTAAGGTTTTTGCCATTGTAACTTACGCTGTAGAAGTCTGTGCGGGTAGATGCTTCTTTGCGGGCAGTGAAGTAAATTACTTTATTCTTTTCGTCGACTTTAACAAGTTTTGATACCTGCCATTTGCCACTGGTAATAGGGTTAATCAGTTTGCCTGCAAGTGTATATAGGTAGAAATGAGCCCAACCAGTTTTATCGCTTTTTAAGATATAATGTTTCTTATCTTCCAAATATTCAATTCTTCCATCAAAATCCAGGTCTACCCATGAAGGTTGCTTCTCATCATAGATCTCTTTTTTCACTCCTGTAGTTGGATTTACAGAGTAGAATTTTAGGTTGTCTTGTCCGCGGTTCATCCACTGCACCATAAGGTTGCTCCCATCAAAACTCCAGTATGGTGTGCCGAAATATTGGTCGTCTTTCTCATTGAAATCTGCCCATGTTACTGAACCGCCTTCAGTTGGAACAAAGCCTACTTTAACTTCAGGATTTGGATCACCTGCTTTTGGATACCTCGTTTTTTCAGTATAGCCATGTTGCCCGGTTGAGCCAACAATTGGAAACATCGGAACTTTTGTGTCATCGAATCGCATGAAGGCAAGGTGCTTACTATCTGGTGCCCACCAAAAAGCTTTATAGTTTGTTGCACGCCCCAGGATTTCCTCATAGTATACCCAGGAAGACCATCCGTTATATATGACATCAGTGCCATCTGTTGTATATCTCAATTCTTTTAGGCTTTCCACTTCTACTGCATAAAGATCATTGTTACGAGTAAATGCAACATATTTCCCGTCAGGAGATAGTGTAGGGTTTTTTTCTTCGTCCTTATTATTAGTTAGTTTTTTAGGATCCTGAACACCATACTGTATGTAAACGTCATTGTCTTTGCTAAATACTTTTACATTGCTTTTTGGAGGCGGCGTATATGGAGTTTTAACACCGGTTGAGATGTCTACTGCAAATAGTTTTCTGCCTTTATCAACTTCAATATAATGGTTGTCATCACTCCAACCGATCACATCGTTTACTGGAAGGGTTAGGGAAGGAATGTTGTCATATATTTGCTGTTTGCTAAGTTTTTTTAGTTGTGCCTGCACAGCAATATTTAAAGATAAAGACATGGCTAAACAAATGATAAAAGACTTTTTCATGTAGGATTAATAGTTTCGTAGGGTCTGTAGAAGATGGGCGGAAGGTACAAAAAAGGCGCCTCTGAACAAAGGCGCCTTCTTAAAAGTAATATATAAAGTATGTTACAATACGAGATTCCAACCGAATTCATCAGGGATTAATCCGTAACGAATGTCGTTAAGTGTTTTCGCTATTCCCGAGGAAACAGTTCTTGTTGATGGGTCTGTTAGTGTGTAGATCTTACCATTGTATCCAATTTCGCCAATTGGCGTAACGGTAGCGGCAGTACCAGCAGCAAAAGCATCTGTAACACTTCCGTTTTCGATACCTTCCAGTATTTCTTTAACACTTACGCGTCGCTCTTCTACTTCGATGCCAGCCTGTTTTGCAAGGGTAATAATGGTATCTCTGGTAATTCCATCCAACACGGTGCTTCTGATAGATGGCGTAACTAGTTTACCGCCGATAACGAAAATAAGGTTAGCTGTTCCAGCTTCTTCAATGTACTCATGAGAAACCGCATCAGTCCATATTAACTGGTCATAGCCTTCTTTTTGAGCTTCAGCAAATGGATATAGGGAGCGACCATAGTTACCTGCAGTTTTTGCAAAACCAACACCACCTTCGTCAGCCCTTGTAAATTCAGTTTCTATTTTCACTTTCAAGGCTTTACTGTAATACGGCCCTGTCGGTGTAGTCATTAATACAAATGTATATTTATCAGAAGGTCTGACACCTAGATAAGGATCTGTTGCGAACATTACCGGACGGATGTACAAAGAGTATCCATCCTGAGCAGGCACCCACTTTTCATCTATTTCGATCAGCGATGCAATTCCTTGCATAAACACTTCAGAGGGAATAGCAGGCATCGACATACGGGCTGCAGATTTATTGAAACGCTCCAGGTTTTTCTCCCCACGGAAGACACTTATCTTTCCGCTTTCCTGACGATAGGCTTTCATGCCTTCGAAAATAGCCTGACCATAATGCAATGCAGAAATTGCAGGACTCATAGGAATCGGACCAAAAGGCAAGACTTGCAGGTTTCCCCATTCGCCATTATCGTATTCGGCGATGAACATGTGGTCTGAAAATACTTTACCGAATGGTAATTGAGAGAAATCTGTTACCGTTAATCTACTTTCTTGTGCTTTTGTTACCGTTATATCTAATGTCTCGTTCATTTTGGTAGTGCTTTACTGCAAATCTAATTAATTAGTTTGATTTAATGCTTCCATAACCCATCCTTTACCCCATTCTTCTATTTGCTTTTCTGTCCACAGGAAAGGGTAGAATATTCTTTTTTGAAAGCGGGGAGGCAAATATTTCTGCCAGTTGGTGCCGCCCGTTGCTGCGATGTCTATCGGGTCACGTTCCAGATATCTGACGGCAGACTTATAATGAGACAAAGGCCATTCTACATTTACCTGTAAATCCAGCTTTCTTAACTCAGCAGCCAGTTGTGAAACATCCTCTCCTTCCTTTTCTAATTTAAGGTACAATGCAGAAAAGTTGCTGTGTTGTCTTTCCTTTACCAGCTTTAAAAACTGATCTGCATACTTATTAATGAACTGCTTGAGCGTTAAGGTTTGCTTTCCACTTGCCAATTCTGTTGCGCCGAATTTCCAATAGATGTGTTCAAACTGTTCTTCGATTGCAGCAGTCTTTAATTCTTCTCTTTTACTCTTATCAACTAACCTTATGAAGTCAGTCGCACAAATTTCAATCATTCTATACTGACCAGATTGAAAGCCGCTGGCAGGTAAAAGCGACATTCTGAATTTAAGGAACTGATCCCGTTCCATTCCATTCACCATTACTTCGAAAGAGGAGATAAGTGCATTAAAGTATGCGTTTATTCTTTTTACCCGATCAGTGAAGAACTTTACAGTAAGTTCCTTATGATTGGCGATCTGCTCACACTCATGGAGGGAAAGCTTAAAGTATAGCTCTGTAATCTGATGATACATGATAAAGATCTCTTCATCAGGGAAGGGAGTTTT
>Ga0247814_10000849_pt1 | contig 20588 bp, 19 predicted proteins | sample UWRJL179409R1_FD_179947 | JGI IMG/M metagenome (GOLD analysis project Ga0247814, IMG submission 179947) | Plant litter microbial communities from Arlington Agricultural Research Station in Wisconsin, United States - UWRJ-L179-409R-1 | ecosystem: Environmental > Terrestrial > Plant litter >... | reverse complement strand
CGTCAGGCGGAGCGAGCGTGCGCCAACGCCTTTCGCCTGCAGCAGCACGACAAGATCGCCCAAAAGGTCTCCCATGACCTTTTCGATCGCCTCGGCCGTGCTGATCGGCTCTAGTAGCCGTCGTTCGACCGCCGGGACCTCGATGTCCTCCCGCGGCGTGATTGGCTCTGAGACACCGCCCAGGGCTTGATCCAAGCGTGTGATGGTCGGCAGTCCGAGACGGCGCGCGAGGGGCCCGCGCGCAACCGGCAGAAGATCCGCGATCCGCTCGAAACCGAATTTGCGCGCGGCGGTCAACGCCGTGGGCGTCAGGCGCAACGCGGCGATCGGCAATGGGCTGAGCGCCTCGACCGTGCCGTGCGGCTCGACGCGAGTAAGATCGGCTTTGCCGAAACGGGCCAGCGCGTGGGCGGCCCCCGGCGTATCGGCGACCGCGACGCGCGCGGTGAAGCCCGCACGACGGCAAAAGGCGAGCAGACGACGGCAGAACCGCTCTTCCCCGCCGTGGAGGTGATCGCAGCCAGCGAGATCAATCCAGAGACCATCAGCCGGTGTGACAGCCGCGATCGGCGACCAGCGCCGCACCGCCAGCAGCGCGAGGCGATCGAGGAGTGCTGCATCGGCTTCCGGCTCGAACGGACGGAAGTCTAGATCGGACACCAGCGCGCGGGCGTGGGTGGCGGCCATACCGGGATGAATGCCGAGCGCCTGCGCGCCGGTGCAGGCAGCGACCACCTCCTCCCGTCGGCCGACTTTGCCAACGAGAGCGAGCGGCGCGTGCTGGACCGGGATCATAACTGGCGTAACCACCCGCAATGCAGGCGCCTGCGCCTTGTACGGGTGGCTCGCTGCTTCCGATCGCCTGCCAAGCTCCCGCATTGGCGGCTGCGCGTGGACAGGGAGCGACGCGATCTGCGCCTCGACCTCTTCGCGCGACTGGGCACTGGTTCGCGCCCAGCGGGCACCGGGGCGCCAACCGCCGCCCCTCGGCACCGAGCAGGTACCAGGGTCGTCGTCGACCGGGAGTTGCAGGGCGGGCCGCTCAGGCAGCCGCGTAGCGGGCAGTTCCAACCGTCTCAGCCGCTCGATGGCTAAGTTCGGCAGGAACAGCGAGACGACCCGTCTCATCGCTGGCCTCCACAATTAGGGAAAAGCCCTCACCGCCACGTTGCCGCGCCAGTTCGACTGTCCATCTCGCTCTTCCTACACCCGCGACCTCTAGCCGCGCCGAAGGCGCGGAGCCGATCCGCCAGCGCGTCCACGCGGCAGAAGGTTCGGCGAAGGGATCCTGGTCACGGCCGCGTCGACGACGCAGCAGCAGTACCGGCATGTCGGCTTCAGCTGCGACCAGTTGCAGGCGACGCGTTGCAACCATCGAGACCTTGCTCGCTTCTGCCATGATCGCCGATGGCGTCCCGTCGCGAACCGCGTCCTCGATTACGGCGAGCAACGCCGCGTCATCGTGGGGCTGAGCATAAATAACATCTGATGAGAACAGGCCCGCCTGGGCCAGAGCCGGCGCGTAGAGGTCGGTGTGGGACGTGGCCCACAAGACAGGACCGCTGGCATTGGCAGCTTCGCGCGCCGCAATGCCGGCAAGGAACAGCGTGGTTGCGGCATCATCCACCAGTGATCCGCTACGTGCCGTCGCCTCGTGAAGCGCGCCGGCACGTAAACCCCCGGCCCCAAGTCTGCTGTCGATCTCGACTACGTCGAACGGCAGCACACGGTAGTCGGTGACCGGCGTGGCGATCGTCCGCAGGTGGGCAAGGCTGTTTGCAAGGGACTCGGGGGCGGGGGACGTCATATTCTAAGACTCTGCATGTTCCCCTTATGTTCCGTTACCAGATCCTACATTGCAAGCGCTTTGATCGTCCCGATCCGGCCGATGACCTGCCTTTCCCCTCGGCGTACGAAGGGGAACGAAAAAAATACGAAGCGACAACAAAAGGCGCATTATTCGCTTTCGTTTGCCCGTTTGGTGACTCATAGAATCGTCATGCCGATCCGCCCCGAGAACCGCTGGCTCTACCCGATCGACTGGCGGCAGCTGTCGCAAACCGTTCGGTTCGATCGCGCCGGGGCCAAGTGCGAGGGATGCGGCCGGCCGCATCTGCGCCGCGTGGTCCATCTTGGCGATGGACGCTGGTGGGATGCCGATGTCCGGTGCTGGCGGTCGGAACGGGGCAGGCGTATTTCGATGAAAGCCGGGTTCGTGCTGGCGTCGATCCGGGTGACCTATGTCGTTCTGGCCTGCGCGCACCTCGATCACGATCCGGGTAACAGTGCGTCTTCGAACCTAAAGGCGTTGTGTCAGCGCTGCCACATGATCCACGATGCAGCCGAGCACCGCTGGCAGCGCTGGTGGAATGTTTTTCGTCTCCGTGCCATCCGCGACCTCTACGAGGATCCTCGCGTCACGCGCGAACGTATCGCTAGCCGCTAGAGATCTATGTTGCGGGCGCGCATCGCTCGTGCTGCGAGATCGGCGACCGCCCCTGCCTTGAGGTCGCCTCATAGACTTCGGCGACATCGTAACCCGCAAGCTTATCCAGCATCAGCCACACAGCCACGGTGCTGGCGTCGTCGAGTACGGTCTTTGTCTCGTCGTTCGCCGTGGCTAAGATCCCGCCGGTGTTTCCAATGGAATGCAAATAGCATGAACGTAAGTGACTTGGCCAAAGGCGTCGCGGAAGCGACCGGTTCGAACGAAGCCGTTGCAAAGAAGGCGATCACGGCTGTGTTTGACCAGATCGCGGCAGCGTCCGTGTAGGGTGAGGAGGTTTCGATCCCGGGGTTCGGCAAGTTCACCGTCTATCGACGCGCTCGCTTGACCCAAAGCCCGACACTCAATGATGGGTTGCCGCTAACTCTGTTCCGGTCGTACCATTAGTTCCGCGTGACCGGACACTCGTGCTATCGATAACACACCCTTTGCGGAAGTTTCTCAAATTCTCGCGGGCTAATCAGGTTACCGAGTGACCGCTACCGTTAAATCGCTGCTGTGACCTATATCTGGCCGTCTACAGTATGCGGGCTGCTCGTCGAAGTCGGCCGCTCATTCAATTTCGGTAAGCAGATCGAGACGGATAAGTCACTCACTGCCGGCTTTGGCAGCGACATTAACTGCAGCTCGGTCCACCGTGTCCTCAGCGGCCCGAGCCATCGTTTCCCAAGTATCGGCTGAGCGCTCATGCATGTTGCGCCGGTTCGGCAAGTCGGTCTTGGTAGCTGCAGCGCGTTGCGCCGCAGCGTTAGCCCGGTAGGTCTCAATAACTGTCATGGCTGCGCTTATCGCGCAAATGGCGACGCCAGTCCACGGACGTTACCAACGAACGAACGCCTTCCCGCTCCTCCACTACAAATTGACCCAAACACGGAGCTCATAGCTTCCGTGTGCATGATGGCACGTCGACGCTCCTGATGTCGCCCCACGCGCCCTACCCGCCGGGGCGGAGGGCCCGATTTCGGTCACTCAGCCTACTGAAAGCGCTATCCATTCAGCGGCTAGCGCGGGGCAGTGTTACGTTTCGTAGTATCCTTCTATTTCGTCCAACCGGAGCGTGAGCGCTCTGCTGGGCAAATGAACAGTTAATTGCTTCCGTTCGTGTTCGGTGAAACGAGCAGCCTTAACCCGCAGATCACGGATGGCTGCGCGACCGACGACCCTGTCGCCGCCAAGCCAGCCACTGCCAAGCGCAATCTCAGGTTCTAGGATGAGGAGGCCATAAGCGTAAGGTGCGAAATGTTCGATTATGACGATGGTGTCCTTTTGGCCGTGCTCGCGGCTTGCGTTATACTCGAGATCTTTGCTTGGCGAACAGCGGGCCTTTGCCCCTCTAGCGGACATCCGCGACGTGTTTTCAGCTAGCCAACTTCAGACATTCGTTCAGGTGAGTAAGCGACCTTTGGAAGGCTATGCGGTCAGCCGAAAAGGCTTACGTACCTGTGTTGCCGTCCACGTCGCAGGCGCGCCGCGCTGTATGCTACAACCCGGCTGTCTTGCGATCGTCAATATCGATGTTCATGCCTAGCCATCGAACGATCGAACCGTCGCTGTCGCGCAACGGTACCGCATACATCTGCATCCATCGGTACGTGCCATCCCAGCGTTTAAGCCGGTACTGTGCCTCAACCGATTGCTGATCATGGACGGTATCATGCCACTTTCGCACTGTAGCGACCCGGTCGTCGGGGTGGATTGCGGTCACCCAGCCATATCCTTTCCAATCGTCATAGCTCTGGCCGGTGTAAATCCGCCAACTGAGACTGTCCGTTTCGATCAAGCCGTCCGGCGCGGTTTCCCAAGAGGCGACCGCGATCCCGTCAACTAGCAGTCGTGCCCGCTCTTGGGTCCCGTCTCCGCTAACGTTGACGGCGAAGCTCGGGTCGGTCGCGCCGTGCGTCCCAAAGGCAGTAGGGCGCACGACCAGTTTCCGTACAGCGTGCCGTTCGGCCTTCTTCCGGCTAAGCGCTGTATCGGCAGCGATCAGAAGCGCGTCCAGCGTCTGAGTGCGTGTTGCATGTCGGCTCGATCCTATGCTTGCGCCGACCTCGATCGAACGTCCTCCCAAGATATACGGCAGGTTTAAGGAATGTTCGATCCGCGCCGCTAGTTGCTCAACGTCGTTCTCGGAGGTGGTATCAAGCTGCGCCAGCACGAATTCGTCGCCGCCAAGCCGAACGGCAATATCGCCGGGGGAGCAGCACGCCTTCAGCCGCTCACCGACAAGACACAGAAGACGATCGCCCACGTGATGCCCGAACTGATCGTTGACTGGCTTAAACTCGTCTAGGTCAACATAATGGAGCGCAACCCGCCCTGGCCGTACATCCTGGCTGTTCGTGGCAAAGGTATGTGCGAGCGCAAGACGGTTGCCTAGGCCGGTAAGGTGGTCTGTCTGCGCCTGGCGGGCCAGGACCTGCCGCGTCGTAGTTTTAGCACGTTGTGACCGGTAGCGCTGGCGCGCGCTACGTAGCCCCCCCGCAAGAAGCGCGAGCAGGCACACTGAGGACAGAAGCGCGTTTGTGTTTTCGCGCAGCAAGAGGATGCAAGTCGGTGGGATGACCGAAAGAGCCAAGCTCCAGCCGACGATGCACGGACGCATAGCGACGGTGGATGCAGCGCCGGCGGCATAGCCGACTACCAGAATGCCGATCGGCATCTGCCATTCCGCAGGCGGAAGCATGTAGGCCCGCGCGGCGAAGGCCCCGAAGACCGCTGCGAACCCGCAATAGCTGAGGGCGAACTGACGTTCAAACCGCCGCGCGCTGTCCGGCGACATTTCCGCACGGTCACAGATCCTTCGTCCGTAGAACAACACAACCAGCCGTGCTGCGCTTACAATCCCGCCAGTCGCAACCAGCGCCGCCAACGCATGGTCGGACGACGCCCGCACGCTCAGTGAGCCGACGATTATGAACAAGATCGTCATCACTACCGCCGGCATCCGCGTCCCGCACAGGCTCGAAACGAGTTCCACATACGTCCCCTCGGGGAGGTCGCGAACGGGCGGGCGATCGGTGGTTGTCACAGCTCTATACGGTAGGAGAACAAGATTAAGGGTTTGCCATCGTCCGATTTGATGCCCAGGCCAGTCGGCGAACAAGGCTCTTGGCGGATGTCTGCTTTCGACCGGGTATACCTGGAACCGGACACTCGCGGCCCTATCTGCGCTCTCCAGATACAGCCGTTCGTTAATTTTTCTGTTGCAATGCCGCGCGATTCAGGCTCGTGCCGGAAGGCAGAGACTGGATAATGGCTGTCGCGGGCCCGTCGAGAAAATTCTGTTACAAGAACCAGCCGCCATCCACGAAACTGGCGGCACCGGCGACAAATATAGCCGCGCGATCGGGATCTGGTGCAAATGATCGTAAACTTGTTCTCATACACATGCCAACCCGCGAGAGCAAGCGCTCGGACGGTTGTCCTGCGGCATGAAGATAGCCCAATTCACAGTTCAATTGGTGACCGTTCCTTTCCTAGCAGTCAGCCCCCCTCATTAAGGCGCGCGCCTTGATACATAGACGATCGGGCATGCCCATGATTGGTCGAATGGCGGTAAGTAAAGTTGTCGTAGCGATGCAAGCCAGGTCATCTTGCCACGACGGGTTACCAACCGGTGCCACAGCGATTCATTTAATAGATTTTGTCTAAAAACCATGAACCCTATGGTTTGTTATAAATTAAGTCGTTTGAAAACACTCTCCGGTAATACTCTAATAATCGTCATGATAGCTCGCCACACCGGCCTGACATAGATAACATTCTTACGTGCCCTAGCTGCACGCACAATCGCATCAGCGACTTCTTCAGGATCCGCTGTAATAGGCGCTGGCAATTTCATGTCCTTCGTCATCGCTGTGCGAACAAACCCGGGCTTTACCGTTAAAACATGTACGCCACTGTGCGTCAGACTTGCTCTTAGTCCGGACAAGAAAGCAGTTAGCCCGGCCTTAGCTGCTCCATAAATATAATTGGAGGCTCGACCGCGGTCTCCCGCGACGGAGCTTACGCCGATGATCGTCCCGTTGCCTCGGCTCTCCATGGCTGCTGCAAACGCCAACAGAAGACGTGCGGGGGCGACATAGTTGGTCTGCATTACAACGTCAGCGACATCCGGACGGGCAACGGAGTCGCTCTGTGTTCCGAGCAGCCCTGCCATCATCACGACCGTATCCGGTAACAGGGGTAGCCTCTTTACCAGGCCTTCGGGTACTGGGGCCAAAAGGTTGAATTCAATCAGAACGACCGATATGGCGTAGCGCAAAATCAGGTCGCTTCTTAAGGGCTCCAGCGTGGAGACATTCCGTGCAGCTAAAATCAAATTAGCGCCGATTGCGCCATAAGTGTGTGCCAGCGCTTGAGCGATGTCAGAACGCGCTCCAACGATTAGGACGGTCGCAGCAGATTTGTTGCTATTCATAATTCGAGTCTCCGGGAAAGGTGGGACTCGACCTGGCCTTTGAGACCATAGCGCAACCGTACCTCGCGAAACTGCTCGAGCAACGGATATCCCGCTGCAATCGTGTCAGGCGCGGCACGTGAGTCCTTTGCAAGGTAGAGCCGACCGTTGTGCTCGAGCACGATCTTGTCCAATCGGTCCAGCAGATCGAGGTTTGCCTGTGTTACAGGGAAGTCCATTGCAAGGGTGTACCCTTCAAACGGAAAAGACAGGTAACCGAACGAACTCGGCCCCATGCGCTTGAGAACCGACAGAAACGACGCCTCTCCGTACTTGGCGATCTCTCTGAGTAGACGCGCAATTCCGTCTCGACTTTCCGTTAACGGCAAGACACACTGATATTGCATAAACCCTCGACGACCATAAACGCGGTTCCAGTCGAGCAGGGCGTCGAGCGGATAGAAGTACCGATAGACGTCGATCGCGTTAGTTCCGGACCGCTGGGCGCGACGGTAAACACCATTCATCAGCCGCATCGATGTGCGCGATAATGCCAATGCAGGGAAATCAAAGGGAATTCGTTTCGGGTTCGGGGGCGGGACCTGCAACGGATCGCCCCTCCCAGAAGGCCAATCTTCCCGCCCTGCGTGCGAGCCGACGAACACGACCGAACGTCCGACGGCATCTCCTGTCGCTAGGCCGTCGATCCAAGCCACAGAGTAGGGCTGTTTCAGTTCGGCCTCGAAGATGGCGAATGCTTCGTCCAAGTTTGCCGCTGGTTTTGTTTCCTGTCGTATCATACCCGTCTGAACTGGCTGCAGACGGAAAGATGCACGCAGGATCGTGCCCGTGAGCCCCATTCCACCGCACGTCGCAGCGAACAAATCTGGCATCAGGGTCGGCGAACATCGGATAATGTCGCCCGTCGGCAGCATCAGGTCGAGCCAAAGCAGGTGATTGCAGAAGGAGCCGACTTGATGATGGTTCTTGCCATGCACGTCGGCCGCGATCAGACCGCCAACGGTGACAAACCTTGTGCCTGGGGAAACCAGCGGGAACCAACCACGTGGCAAGAAGACGCTGATGATGTCTGCCAGCAGCACGCCAGCTTCACATGTTAAAACGCCATCTTCTGAATGGAATGCCAACATTCGGTTCAACCGCACCGTTGCCAACACTCCGGACGCATTAAGCGCGGCATCCCCGTAAGCGCGTCCGTTGCCCCTTGTGATTAGCGGCTTACTGCCATCATATACCGTAGCCGCCTCGGAATCATCACGGGGAACATTTTGCCGACAATCAATGATTGGATATCTCGCCCACCCCGAAAGAGGCACCGTACTGGTATCTACTCGGGTCAAACCGCCACTCCCGCCACGATAAGGATACAAAAGCCCGTAAGCAGGCTGACCCGGTCGGTGCACGCAAAGATTACCGGATCCTCGTGCAATTCGCCACGGTTCGACAGTATGAGAACGCGGCTAATCCAATAAAGAAACAACGGCTGAATTAGCCAAAGTATTGAGACGTTTGCATAAAGCCGCGTCACCTCCGGGCTCGCAATGTAAAGAGCAAGAACCATGCTGGTGGCGTAGCCCGCCGCAGCACCGAGTGCCAGCATTACAGGAAGGTCGCTCGTACGATATCCCCGCCCGACCGTCGCCGAATGTCCAGCTTTCTGCTGCAGCACCAGTTCCGAACACCGTTTTACCGTTGCCAAACTCATGAAGAGAAAGAGGCAGATCATCAGGAGCCACTGAGATTGCGCGCCGCCAGCTGCCTCCAAGCCCGCCATCACGCGAATGGTATATAGGCCGCCTAGCGTGATAACGTCGATAAACAGCTTGCGCTTTAGCACGAGCGAATAGGTGATCGTCGCCACGAGGTAGAGCACGAGCAACGCGACGAAATTCCATGGGAGTAGCATCGACAGGACGCCAGCCCCCACAAACAAGGCTCCACCCAATAGCACGCCGTATTTGATAGGTACGTCGCCCGCTGCAAACGGTCGACGACGCTTGCGATGATGGACACGGTCACTTGGGAGGTCGAGAAGATCGTTAAGAATGTAAGCGCTCGACGCTGCCATGCAGAAGCATACGAACGCCAAAACAGTCGACAAAATAGGCTGAAACGCAAAATTGTGGCCGCTGATCAGCGGGAGGAATAGGAGAACGTTCTTGGCCCATTGGTGTGGCCGCATCGCCCGCACCAGATGACGCGGCTCTACCCGACTGCGCGCAATGACCTCAGCGTCAGGAAACCGTTGATAAACTGACCGTTCAAATGAGCTGCTGTGGCAAACCGCGATTGCCAGACGTGCCTGTGCCCACACCGGAAAGTCGACAGGCTGATCGCCAATATAGTCAAACCCATTGATGCCGAATGCTTCGATCAGCGCGTTTGCTTTGTGGACTCCCGCCAGATTGACATCTCTGCTTGTCGCAAACACACCAGCGATGCCGCCGATGCGGGCTGCAAGCCGCTCTACCAGCCCCATGTCGCTTGCAGACGCAAGGTACACGGCACGCCCCTGCTGCCGAGCGGCGGCGATCGCTGCGAGAGTTTCGGAGCGCAGTGGTAACGCCGAAACGTCGAGCTCAACTGCGCGAGCCAATTCACGTTTTAGAGTTGGTCGGCCATGGGCCAGCCATCCGAACAGGCGCAGCAATTGCAATGGTTGGGACGCTGCGAACTGCATAGCAGTCTCGTATAACAGGTCTGTCTTGATGAGCGTTCCGTCGACATCGACTACTAGCGGAAGGGTTGGTGGCATTTCATGTGCAGACATCATGCCTGCCCCACGTGTGCTGCCATTTCACGTCCCAGCCGAACGCTTTCGGAAATTCCTCGGTCTTCCGGATAATAGAAGCACGTATCGGCAATCTGTAGTCCTGCAATCGGCGTCTGAATCGGGGGGATCTTAGCGGCGAAACCCGGTTCGCAAATTGGCTGAGCGTGTTTCAAGCGAGCGACGCGAGCATCGATGCGGTCCTCCGGCGTCAACTCCGGATTGATCTTGCAAAGAGCCGCGAATGCCTCGTCAAGCAACCGTTCGTCTGTCCAAGCCCACTTTTCGTTCGAAATCGGCATATAGTATGGCACAAAAACGATTGTATCGTCGAATAGCCGGAGGTTTGAAAATTCAATGATCCCAGGGATGGGTATCGTATCGTCAGTGATATTGACCCAGAAATGCGGCGTTACGGACTTCCGCAATTTGAAAATCAGGCAACATACCCCGATGTTTTTTATCGCATCGTAACGGGCCAGCCATTCTACGGGCAAATCTGGCACCATGCTCGAGATAAGCGGCGTTGGAACGGTCGAAATGACCGCATCGGCTGGAAAAACTCCCTTCACAGTTTCGACCCCCACAGTGCGCCCGTTATCAACGAGAACACGCGAGACCGCCGCACCGCAGACGACCTTACTGCCAAGCGCCTCAGTCTGTTGGACCAGCGCGTCGACTAACGTTTCCGTTCCCCCCTCAAGATAACCAAGCTTCTCTGCAAAGATGGACGAACGTGATCGGCCGATGCGCTTAATACGGGTCCAGATCCACGCAGCCGAAACGTCGTCAGCATATTCATAGAATTTGAGACGAAAGAGAGGTTCCCATAGCTTTTGATAGGTCTCTCGCCCGGCCCAGCGTTCGATCCACGTCCGGGCCGACTGAGTCTCTAATGCGTCCCAATGATCCCGTTTCGTCGAGGTAAAGGCAAACAGACCGTAACGTAGCTTTGCCATCAAACTCAAACGAGGATAGGTCAGTAAGCTGACAGGATCCCCCCACCGGTATAGCTTACCCCCCTCAAACTGTCCCATACTGGTACGACGCCATTGCAGCTTTTCCGCTATACCGAGCTCTTTCAAGAGTTCGAACGTGGGGTGGTCGGGGGTACAGATGAAGTGATAGTATCGCTCGATCGATACGCCGCCAAAATCAAAATGCGCCGCCATACCCCCGGCGACCTGTCCTGCCTCTACGACAGTAACTTGATGACCCGCTCGGGCAGCGTGATAAGCAGCGGATAAACCCATTGCTCCTGCCCCAATCACGACAACTCTCGCCATGTACGCTACCCTCGTTTACTGCCTCGCGTTATCAGCGGGACTCAAAATTGGTAATACTTCACTTTGAAGGACATCACACGAATGTCGGCACAAAACCTGACCCCATCGGCACCAACCGCTCTTTACGAATTTGGAAGATTCATTCTTACCGGTGTGACAGCGACTATTGGAAACATGTCCGTTGTTTACGGCTTGGGATACCTTATCGAATATAGGCTAGCGCTCATTGCAGGGCTGATCGTGGGGTTCGTGATATCGTTCGCTATGGGAAAGTTGTTTGCATTTAAGTCGTCCTCTGTCAGTTCGACACCACGTGAGTTCGGTCGCTTCATTCTGGTCTACACGTTTGGCGCCACATTATACTGGTTCGCCGCTAGTTTCGTCGGTCTGCATGTCGCAACGAGGTTTTTCTCGCCACGTCTGGCCGAGATCGTAGGTGTATTAACGGGCGCTTCCTTGATGGTAATAACAAGCTATTTTGGACATCGATGGTTTACGTTCGCACATGCTAACAGTCGCTAAACATCGGACGACATTCGCCACCGAGGATTGCGTTCGCGACGATGGTCTGAGACGTTGGACGGATGCCCACGGAAAGCGATAAACGTGCGCCACTTGGGGTCGCACGCATCGGCACTTCTTAGTTCCGTACCCTCCTTACCCCAGATAAGTGCCGCGACGCGTTCGACAAAACGATTGGGGGCGAATACGGTGGTTGGCTTCATCGCGAAGAGGGCCGCCAGAACCACTAAGCGACCCCATGCAACCAAATTGCCTGACGCGGTCCGGTTCGCTGGACCAACGGTCGCCACTGCGAAGAGCCAGCCGTTCACGGTAGCGAACATCAACCAACGGCCGTAATCGATCGCGAGCAGAGAGATGAACCCGAGCGGGAGAAACACGGCCAAGCCATATTTCACGAGATTGACCCGCTGGATGGCTAGCAGCCAAGCATACATGGCGGCGATGACGATCGTGCACCCGAGATAGAAGGGAGTCGCAGCGCGGCCCAGCGACTGGCACCACGAGGTTATGATACTGCGAGTCCCCGTGGTCGTCATGTACGCCGCAAGGTCACGGAGAAGCGACGGCGGCTGACTGTGCAGAATTGCCTGAGCGACGTCGCGTGGCCTAACGGTAGTAAAAATGTCCTGGGCGATCAGAATGGCAACACAGCCAATAGCGAACAAGACTGGAACACGCAGCAACCGACTTCGGGATCGATTGACGTGCGGGACCAGCAAGAGCGCTATCATCAACGGAAGCCCGAAGATCGCCGCGCTCTCATGGGCAAGAGACCCGACCAAAACTAAGGCGACGGCAACCACATCATTTCGTCTAAGCAACCCTACGACCGCCCATGCAAGACAGCCGCTGGTGAACATGTCTGTTCGACCTAGATCACTGCCCCAGCCCCAAAACAACTGCGGAGAAACAAAAAGAACGGCAGCCATCCAGAACGCGCACCGACGGTTTTCCGTCAATATAGCTCGTAGCAGCAGAGCCATTGGAATCGCTAGCCATACTGCCGACAGGAAATGAAAAACAATAAGTTGATGCACACAGTTGCTTAGAGACGACTGATGCAGAGCTGACAGGATCGTTCCGCCTAACCCTCGTCGAATGAACCCATGCTGTTGATAATTAATTGCGAGGACGCCAAGGTTGTACGCCGCATTGGCGGCACCAAGTGCGGTGTCATTGAAGGTCTGGCAAGATTGTGGTCCGTTTAGGACAGCTGCCTTGATAAACTTTCGACACGCGAGAACCGGCAGTCCTACGATAAGGCCAGCGGCCAGCACGCCGGTTAAAGCTGCATTTGGTCGCTGACGAGATGATATAGGAAGCGCGTTCATTGTCCCGACATATTCCGCGCGTCACGGTCATGGAGCCAACGGTAGAAAGGATCGTGAAACGGATCCTCCCCAATCGCTAGGATCCGCGGCGGCGGTCGCAACCCGGGCGTTCCAGCCGCCACCCAATCATCGAAGGCGCCGTGGTACTCTGCCCAATGCTTAGGGCCAGCCACTCGATCATAGGGAATTCCGCTAGCGACCGCCTCGTCTGCCGCGTCCCAGACACGTTGTTGCGCATCAAAGTTTTGCCGGGTTAGGCCTAGAACACCGAAAAGCAGCAACAGCGACCATGCGATTGTGGTGGCAGACCATTTCCAAGACGGCCCCTCGCGTAATATTGAAGCGACTATTAACAGCAGGAATGGTAGCAAGGCGACTACGTAGGTATCATTCAGTTGAACGTATATGAACACCAATCCGAACATCGTGACCCCAGTTCCCGCGATTAACAACGTACCTGCATCAGGCCGGTGCTCTGGAAGCAGTCTTTGGGCCGAAAATAATAAGAATGCTAACGGGGCAATTGCTACATACCCGGCAAGATCGAGCAGACGCTGCAGACTGTGGCTCGCCCATGGCTGAGAGGGAATAACCCAGATTATGCCAAGCGCCGGCCATACTGGGCCGGAAACGATGCCCTGACGGACTGTCAGCGTAGAATTGAGCGAAAGCCCTATTCCGGCGTATATCATGAGAAGTATGGTAAGGAATGCGGCACGCGTGCGAACTTGAGGCGAACTGTTCTGAAATCGAAAAACCCCAGCACCGACAACGAGCGGCATCAAAGGAAGCAAGTAAAGCGCAGAATATTGTACCCACACCGCACTCCGCCAGATTGCCTCTTTAGCGAGGGCATGGATCGGCTGAGTAAGCAAAACGTGTTGTTCGGCCAGACGGTAGGCTTGGGTTACGTTGGGTTCCCCAGCCCCCATCCACAGTTGCCAACCTGCAAGAAGGCTAGGCAGTCCAGTCGCAAGTAAGAACGTGGCCAACGACGGTCGTTGGGTCCGCGACGACAGGGCAACCGCTATCACCCAACCCGCGAGAAGCGCAATCCCAAACTGCCGTGTTCCAATCGATCCAGCAGCGGCGACTGACCCTGCTAAAATGTATAACGATCGGCGCTGCGCGAGGCCGGCTTTATACAACGCGAGGGACAGGGTGAGCCAAGCAAGAAACTGTATGTCTGACATGAATGTGAACGATAATATTGCGGCTACCGGACTGGCAAACAGTGCCAACGCTAAGACCATGGCATCCGCCGGGCGACATCCACATGCTTCCGCCAAACGACGGAACGACAATAGCAATACGATCAGAAAAATAAGCGTCGTAAGCCGAAGGAGAGTAAGGGAGTAGCCGAAAACCTTCGCTAATCCGGCCGCGACCCCAATCTGCACTGGCATGTTTGCTGCTGACCATTGGTCGAGTTGATACCGCCCCGTTGTCAGCAGATTTTCAACAGAACGGGCGTAGGCCCACCCATCGTCCCAAGTAAGAAGTTCGCGCAGCGGATTGACAATGAGTGCTGCCGCCAATACTATTCCTAAAAGAAATACGTCGCGAGCCGCGAGCTTGCCCGCGATCATCGTCGCACCCCCTGCTCGCGCTGCAACTGAACCTCAGCGGTCTGGATATAGCGTTCCCATCCTGGATCGCAGGTGTCCATCCACACCCTGAGAGAGACTGGGTCACCTAAACTAGCACTTAGAGCAATACGATCAAGCATCGGGTTGATGTTATTGTGCTTTGTTGTTCCCATAAAAAGCAGGATTGTAAGGATTACCGAGCCTTGCGCGATCACGCCGTTACGCAACGAATCACCTTCTGGTTTCCGCAACAAATAAAAAGCCGAGATCAGCCAACCACACAAAACGCTTAGTTTAAGCCAACGCCCCGTGTCGTTGGCAATCAGCATCATAAATACTGCTGGTACGCACATCACGATAAAGGCGGTAGTCGGACGGCGGCGTAATGGTAATATTAGTGCGTATCCAATCAACACTGCAAGACAGCTAGCGAACTGAAGCCAATAAGCTTTATTCATTTCAAAGTTATAACATATAGCGGTCTTGAGAGCGTCTGGGCCCGCGACTGCCATATATATTGCTATGTCCCGATATAGCCGATGAACGGGATCGTCGGTTAACACTGGTGTTTCGCGAAGCATGTGATTGGCGAGAGTAAGGTTGGATACTCCGAACCCCATTTGCAGAAAAATAATTGAAGCGATTCCTGCTGCCGCGATGCCAGTCAGCCGCGTCACTTGTTGACGGTTAAGTACTCCAGCACGCCAGTCCTCCGCCAGCATCGCAGCTAGCAGTGGAAGTCCAAACACCACGGCAGTCTCGTGAACCAGCAATCCGCAAAGGATAGCACTGACCGCTAGCATCCGTCTCTGGTCAACCCATGCCACGACGGCGATGGCTAACCACCCAGCCACGAACAGGTCGGTTCTACTCAGGTCACGTGCCCAACCAAAAAACGTTTGTGGCGATAGTGCCAGAACGGCAGCAAAGTAGATCGCTTGCCTAGCGTTCAGAGCAACGGCTACTCGCTTTAGCAATGAAAGGATTGGCACCATGAACCATGTAACAGAAAAAGCAATAAACAGAATTATACTGTTATTCCAGTTACCTGACAGCGCCTTCGCTATCGTTCCGCCAAGGCCGCGGCGCACAAACCCATCGCTGTAGAAGTTCGCTGCGAGTACCGTGCGACTATAAATCTCGGCGTCGGCTATATAGCTCAACGCACCGCGCAAGCCGTGAGACCTAATCACGTCGATATAAGGACGAACCAATAGGCAAAGGGTTACGCCCAAAAAGGTGATTGGGATGACCCGGCTCCACCGGTAACCACTGCTACCGTCGCACGATTGCTCTTGCCGCCCCCCCGTTTCCCCCACGACAATCCCCCCAACCGTTTTTATAACAACAAAACGTGTTGAACCGTCTATCGTGGTTCAAGCAATCAATATACCTCTTCCAAACGTTCGAAGGCGGACTGATTGTCCCAGATTGGTATTCCGTAGGCGGCAACCCCACACCTACAGGCGTGGTTTTAGTTTAGGCATAATCCATTGCTAAGTTCTCCATTTTTTATAAGTCTTCTCAGTCAACCTGCCGTGGTAACGGCAGCTGTTTTTATTCTGACGTTCGCCGAATCCCTGGCTTTGGTCGGAGCGGCAGTTCCTGCTACCCCCATGCTTCTGCTCCTCGGCGGCTTATTAGCGGCGGGTACAATCAGCCCATATGCGGTGATTCCCCCCGCCCTCGTAGGGGCTATCAGTGGGTATTGGGTTTCTTGGATCCTCGGTCGAAGGTATCGCAGTCGAATCTATAGCATGAAGTTTTTCGCGCGCCGACGTCGTAGCGTAGCTCGGGTACGCATTCTGACGCGCAGTTATGGTGGGCTCATTCTCGTCGTCGGCCGCTACGTTCTAGGTCCCCTGCAGAGTACCGTGCCGCTTGTTGCCGGAGCGGCAGGAATGGCCCCGTCACGCTTTCACCGCTGGAACGTATTATCCGGCGTACTTTGGGTGCCCATTGTGCTGGCTCCTGGATATCTGTCGGGGAAAGGACTCATCGCCGGTCAATTTGCTAGTGTACTGCCGTGGTTCGCCGCGCTGCTGATTGCAATAAGTCTCATTGGGGCGGTACTGCCTATTATGTTCGACGTGTTTCGTCGGGCGACGAGTGCCTGAACATGCTCCCGTAACTTTTTAGATACAGCGAGAAGGATCATCGACGCACTACCCTATCAATTTCAAAGAAATTGCTATTAAAGAATGCTCCCGTGCCTTCCGCGTGGCTGCAGCGGTAGCACTATCGGGTCCCTAGACTTTTTGCGCAGTTTTCACACTCTGTTTGAGACGCCGGGGTGGCGTTAGAGCAGTGTCGACAACGGCCACCCGCCCTAAGAGGGGGAGTCGGCTCCTCTCTCCTGCGTAGCCCAGTCCAACTAATAAGCTTACAAACGAAGGCTGCTATCATTGCCCCTACCCTCTTCGTGCAACGCAAAATTGGCTTCTCGTCAAATTCTTGATCGATCAGGCCTACGAGCCTGAGGACGTACTTTATTCAGTGCGTGGTATACAAAATGATAGCGTTAAAACTCCAAGTTTGCGCCTAGCGCATCTTTTGGCGCACCTCGCAGAATGTGGCGTACACCAAGCGTTCGACCATATGAACACCGCCAACCGGCTCGATCCTAAGTGGCTCGCCACCCTCGACCGCGTCGTCACGCATGCGAGCGACGCGGGACTTTCAGTAATTATCGACGAACATGACGCTAACGCATGCTCGGACGATCCCAACGCCTGTGACCTAAAGCTCACGGCATTCTGGCAACAGATCGGCGCGCGCTATCGCGCCGCCCCGACGTCCGTTCTTTTCGAACTGTTAAACGAGCCGCACGGCAACCTCGACGCGGACCGCGAGAACGCGTTGCTATTGCAAATTCCGCCCGTCGTCCGCGCCACCACCCCTCACCGCACGCTGGTGATCAGACCGGCCAACTGGAACAGCCTCAGCAAAATTGGACACCCTGAAGCTGTCGTCGAGCGACCGTAATATTCTCGTCATCTTCCGTTATTACGAGCCATTCCGGTTTACCCATCAGGGTGCGCCGTGGACTGACAATTGCGATCTGCACGGCATCCCTCTGACTCGGCCGCCGAGAGGCGTATTGGTGCGGACCTCAACACGGTCGCCGCCTGGAGCACGGCAACAAACGCCCGGTCTTGCTTGGCGAATTCGGGGCCTTCGACAAAAGCGGTACGCCGATGGCGGACTGCGTGCGCTACACTGCAACCGTCCGGCGTGATGCCGAGGCACATGGCCTTCCCTGGGCCTCTTGGCAATTCGATGGCGATTTCATCGTCTACGACATTGATCACGACACTGGGTCGAGCCGATACGCCAAGCGCTAGCGGGGACACCATGAGCGTGCGGCGGCTCGTTCCGGTCGCGCTGCCGCCCGTCGCAGCATCGGTGCCGACCCTGCCCGCAACGGACGCTTATTAGCCGAGGCGATGTTCGCGCATTCTATCTTTACTGCGTCGCTGACGGCCATCGTGTTCACCAAGACTTGGCCCTGATGATAAGCAACCCAGAGCGACGCGATTGGCCCCTGCCCCACCACTTTAACGAACGTCCGTTTACGATGATCTCCGGCCAAAAGCGGACGGCCGTTCTCCACCCCCGTTGTCGTTCCAAACGTCCCAACCTGGTGGAGGGCGGACCGGCTGCTATGCAACTATCAAACGCTCGAAGCGGACGTTACGGCTAGAGGCTCGACGGCGCGTCCCGCCGTCTACTATCGAGACGATGCCCGTTATCAGCTGGCGCAAAGTGACGCAATGAACTTTGCCGCGTTGGTTGATCCTCCGGCCAATCGATGTTGCCCAACTAGCTACCCGCGCACATTTTGCAGCGTCTGTACGAGGAGTAGCAACTGTCGTGGCTAGCAACTGTCAAAGGTAGCTGCCGCACCAAGTAGTTCGAGATCCGTGCGGTTTATTAAGGACACGGGTACCTCAGCCAGCTGACGGCGATGCGCATCCTTATTCTCGAGCCGGTGACGAAATACCGTTAATTCCAATTTTCGCTGAAGTGCCCTGCCGACCGCTCCCGTGATGTAGACGCCGTCCCATGCTCCGAAGGCAAGAACCATATCCCCGACAAAACTGCCAAAATAGCCTGCCACCATATCACCGACCGCATCCGCCGTTGCATCACGGCCAAACCCTTTCGTAACCTCCTCTGGCTTCGCCATTGTCCGTCCAATCGGCGAAAGCGCGGTGTAGGCGGCCACAAGACCTGGTGCGCTGACGAGTGTTTCTGCGCTGACCGGTCCTTTTATTCGTACCGCTGCAAAAAACTTCTCTTCTTCAGGCGTGCTGGGTGCAAAAGTGATATGTCCTGCCTCGCTTTGAACAGGAGCGAGTACGCCGTTCGGGGTAGTGATCAAAGCTGCGACGCCGAGACCAGTTCCTAGGCTTACCAATAAGTACCTTCCCCCCGCTTCCACGGGTCGCCAACGGTGCTTGCCGATTGACGACAGTGCATCGCTAGGAAGCAGTATCAAAGCCATTGCGACTGCGGCCGCTTCGTTGAGCGCTATAGGGCGCGCGCGCAAAACAGCCTCTACTCCGGAAAGCGAGATGTACCAACGGCTACCTGTAAGGTTGACAATGTCACCGCGTGTCATTCCAGCTACTGCTAAAACGCTCGGGAGAGCCTGGCCTCTAACTCCTACCGCTTCCACGTAGTCCAAAAGCGCGCCTGTAAAAGAATTGTGGGTGACGTTTGAATAGGTGCGTATCTCACGCGGGTCGTTGCCGTAGCGCCCGCCAGAAAGAGCGAAACGAACGGAGTGACGACCAATGTCGGCAAGCAGACCGACCTGCGTATTATCCACCCTAACTCTCCTGCTTCCCGCCTCCATCCGACGGGTTAGCCGGTACCGCTACCAGAAATAGTATTAAGTTACCTACCTAAAAGACATTTGGCGTTATCTTTTGTAGGTGCGACACCAATAGTTTTCATATCGAGGTTTTTGACGCCTAGGGTCAGGACCCATTGATGTGAGAGGCGCGATCTGATTCAGGCTCTGCGAGGAGACTGGCGATGAACGACCTGTACTGGCTGACCGACGAGCAGATGGCGCGGCTTGAGCCGTATTTTCCCAAGAGCCTCGGCAAGCCCCGGGTTGATGATCGGCGGGTGTTGAGCGGCATCGTCTTCGTAAACCGCAACGGGCTGCGTTGGTGCGATGCGCCCAGGGAGTACGGACCGCCCAAGACCCTCTACAACCGGTGGAAGCGGTGGGGCGAGAGGGGCGTGTTCCTGCGCATGATGGAAGGACTGGCCGCTGCGAGCGCCACGCCCAAGATGATCACGATCGACGCGACCTATCTCAAGGCACACCGCACGGCATCGAGCCTGCGGGTTAAAAAGGGGATCTTGGGCGGCTCATTGGTCGCACCAAGGGCGGCATGAACACGAAGCTCCACGCCGTCACCGACGCAAACGGTCGCCCACTGAGCTTCTTCATGACCGCTGGCCAGGTCAGCGATTACACTGGCGCTGCAGCGCTGCTCGACGATCTGCCCAAGGTGCAGTGGATGCTTGCCGACCGCGGGTACGATGCAGACTGGTACAGGGACGCTCTTCAGGCAAAGGGCATAATGCCCTGCATTCCGGGACGGAAATCCCGAAACGTGCCCATCACATACGACAAGCGCCGCTACCGAAGCCGCAATTGCATCGAGATCATGTTTGGCCGGCTGAAGGACTGGCGCCGCGTCGCCACCCGCTACGATCGATGCCCGACTGTCTTCTTCTCCACCATCGCGCTCGCCGCAACCGTCATATTCTGGCTGTGATCAACGAGTCCTGAGCCTAAGCCTCCACGTCTTGCCACAGCCGAAGGTGACAGCCTGTTCCTTCAAAAGATCATGAGTGTTCGTTTAACCACAAGTTGTTCATGATGGCATCGGTTGATGCCGAAGGGGAGAGCTAAATTTATAGGCAACGAATTGGTAGTGTAACAACCCATCGTATCTTGGCAGCGCCCTCCTGTTAGGCCAAGAGTTTCTGGCTAAAAGGACCCACAACCGGTCATTCCGGATGCTCTACCCGCTTCCCAGCTTCTGCCATTCGTTCAGTTCGCAATTGGGAGCATACTTAGCCGAGCTGGCCGACCGGTTGTCCGGCATTCGGAGGAAAGCGGACATTCGCGCGAT
>Ga0247814_10000848_pt1 | contig 20600 bp, 18 predicted proteins | sample UWRJL179409R1_FD_179947 | JGI IMG/M metagenome (GOLD analysis project Ga0247814, IMG submission 179947) | Plant litter microbial communities from Arlington Agricultural Research Station in Wisconsin, United States - UWRJ-L179-409R-1 | ecosystem: Environmental > Terrestrial > Plant litter >... | reverse complement strand
GATTCGAACCAGCGTACTCATAGAGAACAGATTTACAGTCTGTCGCCTTTAACCACTCGGCCACCCCTCCGCGAGGAACCGCAGAGTATGAAGCACACAAAAAATACTGTCAACTATTTCAAAAGGACCTGATCCAATTCAAACAGTTGGTGTTGCTTCGGGGCGTAATTGTAACGGCAGGGGCGCAAGGTATGCAAGGGTCGTTTAGAAAGTTTTTTAAAAACATGGCAAATCGGGGGGGCGCATGAATGCGCCCCCGGCGCCGTGGCCGCTTTGGCGCATTCTTTTAGGCAATCTGGCGGTCGTGGCAGCCTACCTGGCCATGCACGGCCTCAGCGATGTGCTCGCGTTGCCGCCCGGTTATGCGACCCCCTTGTTCCCGGCCGTCGGCGTCGGCATGGCGCTCACCGTCGTGGCCGGTTGGCGTATCCTGCCTGGCGTGGCGCTGGGCGCCCTGCTGCTGCACTGGCCGGACGCGTGGATCGGCCCCGGCGTGCCGGTCGCCACGGGCGCGATCGCCACCGGCGCCGCCACCTTCGGCGCCACCCTGCAAGCGTGGATTGGGGCGCGCCAGATCCAGCGGTGGGTTCACCCTGCCATCGATTCGGGGCGCGACGTCTTGCGCTTTCTCCTCATCACCCCGGTGGTGTGCATGGTCAACGCCACCGTCAGCGTGCCGACCCTGGCTGCGCTGGGACTGGTCCCCAAAAGCGAGCAAATCGGCACCTGGGCCAGTTGGTGGGCCGGCGACAGTATCGGCGTGCTGCTGGCCGCGCCCCTGGTGTGGATCGTGTGCGGCGAGCCGCGCGCGCTGTGGCGGCGCCGCAAGCTGCTTGTAACGGTGCCCTTGCTGCTGCTGGCCGGCGCCGTCGTCGCCATGTACGAACTGGCGGTCGACTGGGAACGGGCGCAGCAGTTGCAGGCGTTTCGCCTGAAGGCGCAGCAGGCGGCCGACATCATGCAGGCCGAGTTTTCCGAACACGAGCGGTTTGTCGGCACACTGTCGCGCTCGCTTGGCGACGCCGGCACCCGGCTCGAACGCGACCGCTTCATGGTCGTGGCCGGCGGTTACCTGGACCAGCGTGACGAGCTGCGCGGCATTAACTGGGCCGTGTACGTGCGCGGTGAGGAGCGCGCCGCATTCGAAGCGTGGGTGCGGCGCCAGGGACCACCCGACTACGCGATTCGCGAACCGGGACCGCATGGCGACCTGCTGCCGTCGCCGCATCGCGAGGAATATTTTCCGCTGGTCTATGTCACGCCGCCGGAAAGCGCGAGTGCGCTGGGCATCGATTTCCTGCGCTTCCCGGAGCGCAGGCGCGCCCTGCGCGAGGCCGAAGCCAGCGGCCAGCCGGTCGCCAGCGCCCCGGTGCAACTGGTCACCGGCGAAGGTCCCGGCATCGTCCTGTTCAAGTCGATCGGCACCGACGAGCAAGGCGAGGCGCAGGTCATGCTGGTCCTGGCGGGCGATGCCTTCGTCCAGCAAGCGATGCAGCATGCCAATTTCGACCAGGCTGCGGTGGAACTGGCCGACGTCACCGATCCCGCATTGCCACGGCCGTTGACCCTCGCTGCGGCAGTCCCTGCGGGCACCGAAGTGTTCCGTATCGCGCTGAGCTACGGCGGGCGCCATTACCTGCTGCGCTTTGCACCCACGGCGCCGGCCCTGCTCCGGGAAGGCGGCTGGGCCAGCTGGACGGTGCTGACGGGCGGCCTGTTGATGACGGGCTTGCTGGCCGCGCTGATGCTCCTCATCAGCGGCGAACGGGCCCAGATCGAAGCACTGGTGCTGGACCGCACCGCCCGCCTGCGCGACCGCGAAGCCCGCCTGCAAGCCATTCTCGACAATGCCGCCGACGCCATCGTCACCGTCGACCGCGACGGCATGCTGGTGTCGGCAAATACGGCCACGGCCGCCCTGTTTGGCTACCCGCCCCAGCACCTGCCCGGGCTGGCCCTCTCGGCGCTGGTGCCGCCGCCGGCTGACGAAACCCTGGTGCAATTGTTGCAGCGCCTGGCGCGCGATCCTTCCGGCGAGCGCATCCAGACTGGCGTACACCGCGAAGGCACGCGCTTTCCGGTCGATGTGTCGGTCAGCCGCGTGCTGCTGCCGCATGAATATTTGTATGTCTGCATCCTGCGCGACCTGACCGAGCAGCAACGCTCGCAAGCCGATATCCACCGCCTGGCGCACACCGATGCGCTGACCGGACTGGAGAACCGCTTTGCGCTGAGCCTGCGCCTGGAGCAGCAAATGACGCATGCGCGGCGCATGCAGAACGCGCTGGCCATCCTGTTCATCGATCTCGACCACTTTAAGAAAATCAACGATTCGCAGGGCCACCATGCCGGCGACCAGTTGCTCGTGGCCGCCTCCCAGCGCATGAAGGATTTATTGCGCGACGTGGACACGCTGGCGCGCCTGGGCGGGGACGAATTCATCATCGTGCTGGTCGGCCCGCTCACGCCCGACAGCGTCACGCAAGTGGCGGTGCGCCTGGTGCAATCGCTGTCGACGCCATATCAGCTGGGCGGCGTGACCTTGCACAGCGGCGCCAGTGTCGGGGTCGCCATGTTTCCGGACGACGGCACCGATGCCGCCACGCTGCTGCGCCATGCGGACACGGCCATGTACGCCGCCAAGCATGAAGGCCGCGGCAATTTCCAGTTTTTTTCCGAAACGATGAACGCCGCCACGCACGAACACCTGATGCTGGAAAACCGCATGCGGGCGGCGCTCGAACACGGCGGCTTCGAGATTTATTTGCAGGCGCAAGTCGACATCCGCAGCGGCCGCGTGGTCGGCGCCGAAGTGCTGCTGCGCTGGAGCGATCCCGAGCTGGGCGCGATCGAACCGAGCCGCTTCATCCCGATTGCCGAAGAGTGCGGCCTGATCCTGCCGCTGGGCGACTGGGTGCTGGCCCAGACCATGGACTTGCTCGACGCCTGGCAGCAGCAGGGCAACGGCATGAGCCGCCTGCGCCTGGCCGTCAATCTGTCGGCGCGCCAGTTCAGCGGCGGCGCCCTGCTGCACCGCTTGGACGAGCTGATGGCGCAGCACCACATCGACCCCTCGCTGCTGGAACTGGAGATCACGGAAACGGCGGCCATGCAGGATCCCGAACACACGCGCCAGTTGCTGGTCGAACTGCGCACGCGCGGTTTTACGTTGGCCATCGACGACTTCGGCACCGGCTATTCGTCGCTGGCGTACCTGAAATTGTTTGCGATCGACCGGATCAAGATCGACCGGGGCTTCGTGCAGGATATCGAGACCAATCCGAACGACGCCGTGATTGTCGCGGCGACCATTGGCCTCGCGCATTCGCTGGGGTTGACGGTGGTGGCGGAGGGGGTGGAGACGGACGCGCAGTGGGATTTTCTGCGCGACAAACAGGGCGATGAAGCGCAGGGGTATTTGTTCGCCAGGCCGATGCCGCAGTGGGATTTCTGCGCATTCATGCGGGAGCGGGCAGAAGCAGACTAATACGCACGCCCACGGCACCTTGCGCCGCCGTGGGAACTAACGACGGAGGATGTTACTGAACAACCTGCTCGATTTTGTCAATTGACGATTTTAATGCCTCTGCAAGTAGCGCAGCCGGGGCAGGCGCAAGCGAAGTCGGTGAATTTAATGCATTTATTGCCATAGCGGACGAAGTTTGACTGACTAGAACCGATTGTTTCGCGAGCATCTCATATAACGTTTCACGCGTGGCCTCCGGGGTGATTGTTTTTCCCGCGATCCGCTTTTTAACAATTTCCAGAGCGCTGCGCGCCTGAGTGTTCACATACTCATGTATTTCACTTTGCTCTGACGATAAAATATTTCTATCAGCACTTAATAACGTGCGACCCTCAGCCAAATTCCTGGAAATTTGACTATCCTTCAGCCTTACCACGTTAATATCATTTGTATAGGCCAATTCGACAATATCCGACAACACGGCCGTATAAGGCAGACTCCACGGCCGGCTATAATCATCGAAAGCCGCGCGCACCTCTGGGAAATATTTATCGTCAATTTTAATCCGAATGACAGCGTATGAAACATCTGCGATCGAACTGTCATTATATTTCAAATTGCTGCCGTTCCAGACGACGGTCTGAGAAGTGTATCTCTCATACAAATTACTATCTCCAGCAGCAAACACTGCGTAATAACCGTCGCATAAAGGATTGCCCGCGAACGGAAGGTCGAAGCTTGCATTTAAAAGATTCCTGGATCGATCGCTCGCGAACAACAGTTTGTCGACAGTATCTGTGATCGCCAGCCCTACAGCAGCGCCAGTGCTCAACGTAAACGATGGCAGGCTCCCTGTTATTTTGCTAAATGCCGACGCCATTGCATCCGTCGTAGAATCTGCCGAATAACCAAGCCTCATTTTCAACTTGGCACTGTTTATCACCCAAGGAACACGATTAAAAAGCGTCCAATTCGAGGAAATATCAACGCTGCTCTGAGAGCCGGATAGTGATACGGGCTCGCTAACCTGAGAAAATGAATAATCTTCAGTGCGGTATTTTGCAGACACAGTATATGAGGAAAACACCTGCCGATTTCTATTAAACAGCTGCGTAAATCGACTATCCTTTTTATAAACGGTTTGCTTGGCCGAAGTAATTGTTACATACGCACTTCCGCCCTGCAATTTCTTGCCAGAGCAAGCATTGATTCTTGGCCCACCAAGTTCCACTGACGCCACAGGGATTAGATTAGAGGTCGACAATGAAGTAACCTGCGCGGAGGCAAAACCGGCACATAAAAACAAACAGCAAATCGCAATAAATCCTTGAGCCAATTCTTTATACATATTCCCCCCATTGATTTTTCATCGGGTTATCAAGCGTCATAGATTGGCGCAATGAATATTTGCACCATCTGTTGCAGCTGATACCTGAAATTTAACTGGATGCAATATCGAATCGACGGCATGCACTGGGAGAAACGTTTTTCGAAAAATCCTGCAGATTTCAGTGCGCCGGCATAATGAACTGTACGCCCATTAATAAATTACTGCGAAATAAATAGAACAGCAGCTGAAATTACAACAATTGCATGGAAGTCCTTGATTTGTGAGTATCATCTGCAATTTTTTTCACGGCGCCAGCGCCACCAGCACCTGCCCCTTCAAGGCCTTGATCAGCGCCGTCTCGTCCGGCGCCACGCCCTCCGGCGCCGGCAGCGTGCGGTCGGCGTAGAACAGGCCCAGCTGCACCTTGCCCACCACCAGCGGCAGCACGATGAAACTGGCGGCATCGGGCAGCAGCGCCCGGTGCCACGCCGGCAGCAGGTCGCGGATCTTGGTGCTGGTGGCGTCGGCAATCATCAGGTCGGCATCGTTTTCCATGGCGAGGTGGAACAGCTCGCGCGACGAGGCGGCCGGGAACGTGAAGCCGGCCTGCAGCCTGGCGTCGTCGGCGCCGAACGACAGGCGCGCGCGGTACTGGCCCGTGCGTGCGTCGCGCAGGCAGACGGTGGCGAAACGAAATCCCATGCTGCGGTACAGCGTTTCCAGCACCGCCTGGATGACTTCGTTGACTTTGCCCTGCCCCGACGCGCGCATCTGCGTCACGTCCTGCACGCCGGCCAGCAACATCTCGGCCGCATTGAACGGCTTGCCGCTCGGGTAGGCGCCGGCGGGCTGGTCGTCGCCGGTGTCCATCGTGGCCAGCAACAGCACGTTCGGCAAGCCGCTGTCCGGTTCCGGTTCGGTCCGCTCCGCCGGCTCCAGGTTCATGCTTTCCAGCAGGGCCGCCATATCGTTTTGCACCGTACCGAGCAGTTCCTCGAACCTGGCTTCGTCGAGGTTCAGGGCGTTGCCGAAGCGGGCCAGCAAAGCGCGTTGTTGCGCCGCCCTGGACGGGCCCGCCGGACGTCCCAGCAGCAGGGCCACGTCGAGCGACAGCGACGCCGCCAGGCGCATCCATTCGCCGCGGCTGGCGGCCGGTTTTTGCACGCCATTGGGCAAGGACGACAGGCAGCGCGCGATGACGTCGGGTATCTTCCATTCCCCCAGCACGGCTTCGGCCAGAGCATCGTAACTGCAGCCCAAAATCAGTTGCGACGCCTGGCCCGGCGTGTGGTTGCCGGCGGCCACCAGCTGATTGATTTCACGGTAGCGCTCGTGTTCGTGCGACGCGACCAGCAGCGGCCCCAGGTTCTTGAACAACGCGCCGATGGACGCTTCCTCGACGCCCTGGAACGGGCTCTGGCGCGACAGCGCGCGGCCGACCAGGCTGGCGCACAAGGCAGTCTCGAGCTCGACGCGCACGCTGCGCGCATGGTCGCTGTTCGACAGCGTGTCGACCAGCAGCATGGCCAGTGCGGTGGTTTTCACGTTGTCGAAACCGAGCAGGGAAATGGCGCGGGAAATGGTGGTGACGTTGGTGCCGGAAGCGGTGCGGTATTGCACCGTGTTCGACAGGCGCAAGATACGCTGCGTCAGCGCCACGTCGGACAGCACGTAGTAGGCCAGGTCGTGCGTGCCCTGGTCGTCGGAGGACGCCATCTGCACCACGCGCGCCACCGATGTGCCGAGCGCAAACATGTCTTCGTCGCCGCAGACCTTGTTCATCAGCGCGGCGCGCACTTTGCGGGGCGACGACGGTGTTGCTGGCAAGGGCGGTGGCGAAGCGGCAGGCGGCATGGAGGTTTCCGGTGGAGAGTAGGCGCGACGATCAGCTTGGCTTGCGCGGCGCCTTGTTATATTTCACCAAAATTTGCTGGTGCAGCCCGGCCAGGGCCGGCAATTTCGCATTGAGCGGGTCGAGCCGGCGCACGCTGTCGATGAACACGCCAGCCTGTTTGGCCAGGTTCCGGTCCCAGCCGGTATTGTCCAGGCATTTCAAAGTCGCCACCGCAGCATTGAACACCACTTGCGGGTTGTTCGGCAAGCGTTCCACGGCTTGCGACATCAGCGTCACGGCGCCATGGAAGTCGCCGTTCTTGGCGGCCGCGGCGCCCTGCCCCACCAGGTCGACCACCTGCTGGCGGCTTTGCTGGGCCAGCGTCTGGGCCAGGTCGGGCAAGCCGGCCTGTTCGCATACCGCCATCGCCTTGGCCATGGCGGCCTGGTTCGGCGCGTTGTTCATCACTTCGCGCAAGACGTCGGCGGCGCCGTCGTTCAAGTTATTGTTCAGGCAGGTACGGGCCAGTTCCAGCTTGACTTCGCTCGACAGCTCGGGCGCCGTGCGCACCCCTTCCAGGGCGCTGGCCAGCGACTCGGCCAGGCGCGTTTCGTTGCCGGTATATTCGTGCACCAGCGCCGAGGAAATGGCGCTGCAGACCGCCGTGTTCCTGCGCCCGCCCATCGACTTGTCGAGGTCGCGAATCACGGCGGCCGCCTGCACCGGGTCGCCGCGCCGCACCAGTGTCTGCACCAGGCGCACGTGGTCTTCCGGGTCGCGGAACTCGGAATACTTGGCTTTGCTGATCACTTGCTTGAGCGCCTTTTCGGCCGTGTCCATGTCGCCTGCTTCGAGCGCCGTTTCGCCCAGCTTGCGGATGCGGCGCACCGCGTGCGGGGACACGGCGACGGCATCGGCCAGCACTTGCTGCGCTTTGTCGAGTTCACCTGCGGCGGCGTGGGTGCGCGCCAGCCAGTCGAAGGCGTCGACGAATTTGTCGTTGTCGTCGACCAGTTCTTCGAGCATGTCGCGCGCCTCGTCGAGCCGGTCGCGCATGAACAGGGTCTTGGCCAGGCCCAGGCGCGCCCAGGCGATGGCCTTGGCGGCAATCAGTTGCTGGTAGATGGGCTCGGCAGCTTCCGGCTCGCCCAGGAACATGTGCAGCTCGGCGCGCAGGCGCAGGAAATCGATGGCATGGCGCGGGTGCGCTTCCACGCCCACGATGCAAGCGTCGATGGCTTCCCGCTGGTTGCCGGTGTCCATCAAGTTAAACACCGGCATGAACACGGTGCGCTTCTCGAGCGCGCGGGCAATGCGTTCGAGCAGGCGGTCGGCCGTGAACGGTTTCAGGATGTAATCGGTGGGCGCCAGTTCGGCGGCGCTGATGACCTTGCTGTGATTGCCTTCGGCCGTGACCATGAAAAACATCGTCGACAGCTTGATCAGCTTGTGATGGCGCAGGTCTTCGAGCAGCTGCTGGCCGTCCTGGCCACCGTCGAGGTCGTATTCGCACAACACCATGTCGTACGCACGCGTGCCGAGCTGTTTGACAGCCTGGTTGGAACTGCCCGCATGGTCGATATTGGTGACGCCACACATGTTGAGCATGTTGTGGATGTTCGCGCGCATGCCGGAGTGCGGCTCGAGGATCAGGGCGGTCAGCCCCTCTAATGGATTCATTTCCGGGAATTTTCTGTTCAGGACGTGCACTGGTCCGGCTACTTGGGCCGGGCATATCGGCCAAGTATATTACGGCAGGGGAACAGAATTCGTGAGAATTGGTGCTGTGCGCTTAATATGCGACAATTTTTAGTGCTTTAAAGCATTACTTCCACGTAATGGCAGTCGTGCTGGCGCCCAATACCTTGTCGCTGTCACCACACGCGCTGCGGGTGGCGCCCACCACGATGTCCTGGTAGCGCACTTCGTATTTGCCGGCGGCCAGTGCGCCCACGTTCCAGGTGTCGCCGGCCTGGATGTACACGTGGCGGATATTCGCGTTGCGGTCGAGGTCATACACCTTGACGAAGACGGGCGAGCTGTTCGCGCTGTTGTCGATGAAGAGCTGCATCTGCTTGCCGGGGTTGGCCAGCGGATAGCCGGCCACGTAGCCGGAGCGCTCCGGCCACGGTTCGCCATTCGGTGCGGCCAGCGTCTGCAGCACGTTGGCGCAATCGGGCGCGCGCGCAGCCACGACCAGCCCGGCCGTGGCCAGCACGCTGATTTTCGGCGCCGCCTCGACGCCGTTTTCCGGCGTGTAGGCGCGCGCGACGGCCCAGTTGTCGTCCAGTGCCCGCGCCGTGGCCGGCAACGCCGCGGGGACGGCGCTCACTTGCGGCATCGGCGCCAGGCCGACCAGCGGCAGCACGCGCTGGGGAAAAGCCATGCCCAGCGCGACTGCCGCACCCAGGCCGGCTGCGCCCAGCAGGGCAAAGTAACGGCGCAGGACGCGGCCAACCTGCGAGTGCTGGGGACGCGCCGCAGCGCCTTCTTGCCCCTGCCAGTCGGGCACGCCGCCATTGCCGCGGGCGCGGCCCTCTTCGTGGTGCGTGCTCTCGAGCCAGGCCACTTCCCATTCTTCGGCCGCGATCCACTCGTCGTGTTCCTTGCGCCGCACCGGGTCGTTCAGCGCCGTGTAGGCGGTGTTGACGATCGCCATGATGCGCGCCGCCTTTTCGTCGCCGGGATTTTTGTCCGGATGGTATTTCTGGCTGAGCGCTTTATAGGCTGCACGGATGACTTCCTGCGGCGCCATGCGCGCCACTTTCAGGTTGTCATAATGCGTATGAATTTTGGCCATAACGGTGATGATAGCCGATCAGGGCCCTGCTCAAGCGTTGCGTTGATGTCGTGCTTACAGCCGGTGGCTGCGGTCGGCCTGTTCCAGCGCGTCCGGCAAGGCCACGCCCTGTCCGACCACCAGGACTTTGAACAATTCTCCCATTTCCGCAGGCGACAGCAGCTTATGCACTGCATTGGCTTGCGGCAGGTAGCGTGCATGGTCGGCGGGATCCTGCGCCAGCAGCAACTCACCAATACCGCTGGCCAGCAGGAAGCCGGCCTGGCTCATGTAGCCGAGCACGTCCAGGCCGGCATCCTGCGCCGCCAGCGCCATGGCCGTGAAGTCGACGTGGGCCGTGATGTCCTGCAGGCCGGGCAGATAAAACGGATCCGGGTGGGCATGGTGGCGGTAGTGACACATCAAGGTGCCGCCGTCGCGCTGGGGCAAATAGTATTCGTGGGCCGGAAAGCCGTAATCGAACAGCAGCGCGGCGCCGCTGCCGCCGGCAAACATGGCCGCCAGCGACGCCATGAAGGCGGCGCCCATCGGGTGCACTTCGGTCAGATAGCCGGGCGGCAGCGCGTCCGCATCGGGCACCTGGCGCGCGATCTGGGCCAGCAAAGCGGCGTCCGGCGCGGCGCCCACCAGCGTGAAAGCCCCATCCTGCACCGTCACCATCTGGCGCTGCCAGCCATCGGCGCTGCGCCTGACCAGTTCCACCGGCATGGCGTCGAGCACCTCGTTGGCCAGCACCACGCCACTGAACTGGACCGGAAAATCGTCCAGCCAGCGCACTTGCGGATAGCCGCGCAAGGCTTCTTCCTGGCGCGCGCGCAATTCGCCCGACAGTTCGATGATGGTGTACGTGCCCGTGACCACGCCGCCGGTCGCCAGCGCATCGAGCACGGCGGCGGCCAGCTTGCCCGTGCCGGCCCCGAATTCAAGGATGTGCGGCGCGCTTTGCGCCATAATGGCGGCCACGGTTTGTGCCACGGCGGCGCCGAACAGCGGCGTCATTTCCGGAGCAGTCGTAAAGTCGCCGGCTGCGCCCAGCTTGGCCGAGCCCCCGCTGTAGTAACCCAGGCGCGGGGCATACAGCGCCAGTTCCATGAAACGCGCAAACGGGATGGCGCCATCTTGCGCCGCGACGTCGTCGGCAATCAGTCGCTGCAAAGCGTGGGACGCGGCCAGCGCGTCGGTATCGGGTACGGGTAGGGACATGGCGGCATTGTGCCAGAACTATGGAAAAGAATGAGCCTATGACAACGCAATATGGACGCGTGGCGCTGGTCACCGGCGCCGGGCAACGAATCGGCAGCGCGATCGCCATCGGCCTGGCCGCGGACGGCTGGGACGTCGCGATTCACTACCTGCATTCGGCGGACGGCGCCGAAGCCACCGCCGCCGCCGTGCGCCAGCTGGGCCGGCGCGCCGTGTTGCTGCAATGCGACCTGGGCGACGAACTGGCCGTGCGCGCGCTGGCCGGCCGCGCCAGCGAAGCGCTGGGGCCGCTCGGCTGCATCGTCAACAATGCCGCGCTGTTTTCGTTCGACGATCCCGCCAAGTTCTCGCCCGCATTGCTGGCCGCCCACATGCAGACCAATGTCGCTGCCCCGCTGCTGCTGGCGCGCGCGCTGCACGCCGCCACGCCGGACGGCGAGCAGGCAGTCGTGATCAACCTGCTCGACCAGAAACTGGCCAATTTGAATCCGGATTTTTTGTCGTACACGCTGTCGAAAGCGGCGCTGCAAACGGCAACCACCATGCTGGCCCAGGCGCTGGCGCCGCGCGTGCGCGTGGTGGGCGTTTCGCCCGGCATCACGCTGGTTTCGGGCGACCAGGGCGAGCAGGGTTTCGAGCAGGCCCACCGGGCCACGCCGCTGGGCAAATCGAGCACGCCGCAAGATATCGTCGACGCGGTCTGCTATCTCGCCAGCGCGCGCGCCATTACCGGCACCACGCTGGTGGTCGATGGTGGCCAGCATTTGATTCCGCTGGCGCGCGATGTGATGTTTTTGACCGGGGATTAGAGCAAACGGAGCAGTGCCGCTTTGATGACGCCCGACGTCTTGTTATTGGCGCCGAGTTTTACCAGCGAGTTATTGATGTGAAAATTGACGGTGCGCTCCGAAATGGCCATGATCTGGCCGACTTCCTGCGATGTTTTCCCATCCGCGGTCCAGCGCAATACTTCGATTTCACGGGCCGTCAGGCGAATCGGCGGCTCCGGCGGGCGCATGCTGGCCGCCATGCGCAGCATGCCTTCGGTCGCCATTTTGGCCAGCCATTGCATGCGCGGTATCTGTTCCCGTAATTCGGCAGGCGTCAACGCATCGTGCGAGCGCGCCAGCGTCAGCATGCCGATTGCCCCATGCACATCGATCGACGACTGGGCCCAGCCCACGTGCAAGCCATGTCCTTTGGCGTCTTCCCAGAATTCCGGCACGGCGCCGAACAGCTTGTCGCTCCACACCACCGGCATGACCGATTGCAGGCCGTGGGCCACGGTCGGGTCCACGGCCAGGTAATTCTCCGCGGCATAGCGCTGCTGCCATTCGCTCGAATAGTTATTCACCATCAGGAATTTGGGATTCGATACGGGCAGCGGCATGCGCATGCCGAATGCAGAGTATTCGAATCCAAGGACGCTCGACGCCTGCGCCAGGGCAGCGCCGAAGCTTGCCTCATCGCGCGCGGTGAGCAGCGCCTGCGTGTGGGCATCCTGCCAGGACAGGAAATCTTTATCCACGGATGATCTCATTGCAATAGGTAGTCGCCAGAGATATCGATTGTTCGGTGAATAAAATGACCGAAAAAAAACCGCGGCGGAAAGAATGCGGAGAATGATTCATATGCTGAAGGCATATTAACTAATTAAAAAGCCAGCGTCACGTTCTTTTTTCACAACGTGCAAAGTGAAAGAATGCACGCATATGCCGCGCATCAAACCATCAGCGATTATTTCACCCTCATCTGCAACAAACATGCGGCGATCAGCGTTTATGCACTGTCAATAATGACAGTTACAACGGCTTCCTGAACCGGTTTCAATGGGGTTGGATATTTCACCTCAACCTGATCGGGAGTCAATAACATGGTTATCGCTGGCAGCCCAAAAGCATTAACGCACGATATCTACCGTAAAGTCGGCCTATATCGTCAAAAAGTGTTTGTCGAAACCCTCGGCTGGGATTTGCAAACCCGTGACGGCATGGAACTGGACCAGTTCGATCGCCCCGACACGTTGTACATGGTGTCGCAGGACGACGACGGCTTTGTCAACGGTTGCGCACGCCTGCTGCCGACCCATCGACCTTACTTGCTGGGGGAAGTTTTTCCGGAGTTGATGAACGGCCAGCCGGTTCCCTGTTCGCCCGATGTCTGGGAACTGTCGCGGTTTGCGGCGGTCGACTTCAATGCACGCGGTGGTTCGGCCCTGGCGCAGTTTTCGTCCGGTATTGCCGTCCAGCTGCTGCGCCAGGCCATTGCCTGCGCGGCCGAACACGGGGCCAAACGCCTGATCACCGTCTCGCCCATCGGTATCGAACGCCTGTTGCGGCATACTGGCGTGCACGCGCACCGGGCCGGCCCGCCGATGATCGTCGACGGCCACCCGATTTTTGCGTGCTGGATCGACGTCGACGACGCTGCATAAGGGTAGTTTCACATGCTTGACACAGGTTATATCTACCTGACGGTGGACGAATTGTGCGCGAGGGCACTGGTCCACCTGATCTCCGGCGTCGACCAGGAGTGCGGGCTCACTTGCGCGGCTGGCGCCACCGCCACGGCGATTACCGGCTACACCGAATGGGTGTGCCATGGCGAGCGCGTCCTGACGCTGGGCTGGGACTGGCAAATGCACGCCATCGGTGACGCCGTGCGCCTGCAGCGCGTCGGCCCGCCCAGCAGCAACCTGATGCTGCAGTCGGCAGCCGGGCGCGACCTCGGCCACGACCACACGATCGCGCTGCTCAACGACTTCGTCGATGGCTTCGACTGGCAACACGCCACACTCGGGCACATCAACGCGCGCTACAGCTGAAATTTCAGCGATAATAATGCCCTTGCGCGTTTCCCAATGCGCAGCGGGAAGCCCGGTTGCGGCTGTCCCATCGCCAGTCATCCATTCAAGACAGAAGGTCCCTATGTTGTCCGCCCTGACCCACCCGAGCCTGCGCGATTGCCGCCGCTTATTCCTGCGCAATTACGAAGTGATGATCAACATCGGCGTGCATGACTTCGAAAAACAGGGCGCACAACGTTTGCTGATCAATGTCGATTTGTACATTCCGCTGGCGCAATCGACTCCGCAGGATGACCAGCTGCACGAAGTGCTCGACTACGATTTCATGCGCGGCACCGTCGCCAGCCGCATGGCGCAGGGCCACGTGCAGCTGCAGGAAACGCTGTGTGACGACCTGGTGCGCACGCTGCTGGCGCACCCGAGCGTGCGCGCCGTGCGGGTCTCGACCATGAAGCCGGATGTGTATCCCGACTGCGAAGGCGTCGGCGTGGAAGTTTTTCAGATCAAGGAAGCCGCATGAACGATACCGTGACCCTCGACGCGCCGGTGCCGGCGCGCATCAGCGACAAGACCGCGCTGGAAAACAACAAGCTGCATAAACGCCTGTGCCGCCTGGTCGGCCAGGCCATCGGCGACTTCAACATGATCGAAGCCGGCGACAAGGTCATGGTCTGCCTGTCCGGCGGCAAGGACAGCTACGCCCTGCTCGACATCCTGCTGACGCTGCGCGAACGCGCACCGATCCACTTCGACATTGTCGCGGTCAACCTGGACCAGAAGCAGCCGAACTTCCCGGCCGACATCCTGCCGGCCTACCTGGAGAAACTGGGCGTCGATTACCACATCGAAAACCAGGATACCTACAGCATCGTCAAGCGCCTGATCCCGGAAGGCAAGACCACCTGCTCGCTGTGCTCGCGCCTGCGCCGCGGCATCCTGTACCGCGTCGCCGACGAACTGGGCTGCAACAAGATCGCGCTCGGCCACCACCGCGACGACATCCTGGAAACCTTCTTCCTGAATATGTTCTTCGGCGGCAAACTGAAAGGCATGCCGGCGAAACTGGTGTCGGACGACGGCAAGCACATGGTCATCCGCCCGATGGCGTACGTGAAGGAAGAAGACAGCGAGCGCTACGCCGCCGTCAAAGGCTTCCCGATCATTCCCTGCGACCTGTGCGGCTCGCAGGAAAACCTGCAGCGCAAACAAATCAAGAACTTGATGCGCGAATGGGAAAAGAAGCACCCGGGCCGCGTGGAAAGCATTTTTTCGGCCCTGTCAACCGTCGTGCCATCGCACCTGATGGACCGCGACCTGTTCGGTTTTACCGACCTGAAAACCGACGGCGTCGCCAATCCGCTGGGCGACATCGCCTTCGACGAAGAGCCGTGCTCGACGCCGGCGCCGGGCGTGTTCGCCATCCAGCCGGGCAACTGACATGCAAGCGCTGCCGCTGCGCCTGGTCCCCGGGCAGGATTTGCGCGGCGCCATCGAAGCGGCGCTGGGCAGCCACACCGCCGCCTTCGTCGTGCAGGGCATCGGCAGCCTGTCGGTGGCGCAATTGCGCTTTGCCGGCGTCGACCATGCGACCACACTGCGCGGCGACCTGGAAGTGCTGAGCCTGGCCGGGTCGATTGCCCCGGAAGGCGCGCACCTGCACATGTCCATTTCGGACGCGCAAGGCCGCGTGTTCGGCGGCCACGTCGCCATGGGCTGCATCGTGCGCACAACCGCCGAGATTTTATTGGCCGTGCTGCCGGACCATACCTTCAGCCGCGTACTGGATGCGGATGGGACGGGCTTTCCCGAGCTGGTTGTTCGCACACGGTCTTAGACTGTCATGTCTATGTCGTTTCGCCAGTCAAATGGCATTCTGATTCAATATTCAAAAGTTAACTAGACACAAATGTCTACATGGTCTACTCTCCTGATCAAAGGAGCGTGCCATGAGCGATGTACCTGCCATACCCAAACCCACCGCAGCCGAGCTGGACCTGCTGCAAACCCTGTGGCCGCTGGGCGCCGCCACCGCCAAGCAGGTCCACGCGGCCATGCTGGCCGAGCGCCCGGACGTCACCTACGCCACCGTGCTGCGGCTCATGCAGATCATGCACGGCAAAGGTTTGTTGATCCGCGACGAAAGCCAGCGCTCGCACATCTATGCGCCGGCCCAGGCGCAGGACTCGCTGCAGACCAACCTGCTCAAGGACCTGATCCAGAAAGCGTTCGCCGGTTCGGCCAAAGCACTGGTACTGGCGGCCCTGCGCAGCGGGATTTCCAAGAAAGAGCGCGCGGAAATCGAGCGCATGCTGCAGGACGACCAGCCATGAGCACGCTCATCGGGCATCTCGGCTGGACGCTGTTGCATTTTATCTGGCAGGGCGCCGTGATTGCCTGCGCGGCGGGGGTCGGCATGGTGGCGCTGCGCAACCGCGCGCCGCAGGCCCGCTACGCCCTCGCCTGCACTGCGCTGTTCGCCTGCATGGCGTGGCCAGCTGCGGACCTGATCGGGCGCTGGATGGCGCCTGCGGTGGCCCAAGGCGCCGCCGGGCTGGCCAGCTTCGGCGCGGGCGCCGTGCCCACCACAGCGCCCTTCGACTGGTTGCACGCGCATCTCGGCGCCATCGTGCTGGCCTGGGCCGCCTGCGCCGGCATGCTGTCCCTGCGCATGGCAGCCGGCTTGTGGTGGATCGGTCAAGCTGCGCGCAGCGACTGCAGCGACGCTGCATGGCAGGCCCGCATCGACGCCCTGGCCGGCCGTTTCGGCATCACCCGCGCGGTGCGCCTGTGCGTCAATGACCGCGTTGCCAGCCCGGTCACGGCCGGCTGGTGGCGCCCGGTCATCTTGCTGCCATCGAGCCTGCTGACCGGCATGCCGCCCGAGCTGCTGGAAGCCTTGATCGCCCACGAACTCGGGCACGTCAGGCGCGCCGACTACCTGGTCAACCTGGCGCAGAACGTCATTGAAACGCTGCTCTTTTATCACCCTGCGGTGTGGTGGCTGTCGCGCTGCATTCGCATCGAGCGCGAACGGATCGCCGACGATCTGGCCGCGCAGCAAGTTGGCGAGCGCCGCCTGGCAATCGCTTTATCCGAACTGGAAAAACACCAGTTTTCACACCACGACCTGGCGCTGGCCGCCAATGGAGGAGATCTCATGTCACGCATTGCCCGCTTGCTGCGCCCCGCCCCACAAGGACTCACCTGGAAGGCGGCCCTGCCCGTCCTCGGCCTGACGGCTGCCCTGATCGCCGGCTGCGCCCAGGTGCCGCCGACGCCGCAGCCAGTTGCCACGGCCGCGGCGCCAACGGCCACCAAGGCGCTGGTCCAGTTCCCCAGTTGCGCCAAGCCTGTGTATCCGCAGCAATCGCGGCGCGATGAACACACTGGCGCCGTCACGTTGGGCTTCCTGATTGGCCCCGATGGCAACGTGCATGACTCGCGGGTCGACCAGTCCAGCGGCCATGTGCTGCTTGACGAGGCCGCACGCGTGGCCATCGCCAAGTGTACCTTCAAGCCAGCGACGGAAAACGGTGTGGCCGTGGCGCGCTGGGTGCCAGTGCGCTACGTCTGGGCTCTCAAGTAGTTCAGTAAGGACTCGCCGTCGGCCTGACGATGATTTCGCTCACATCCACCTGCGCCGGCTGCCCCACCGCGAAACTGATGGCGCGGGCAATCGCGTCGGCGGGAATGGCGTCCTTGCGAAACGCGCGCATCGTTTCCCGCGCCACCGGGTCGGAAATCGACTCGGCCAGGTCCGACGTCGTCACCCCAGGTGAAATGACAGTGACGCGGATGTCGGCGCCCACTTCCTGGCGCAAGCCTTCCGAGATGGCGCCCACGGCAAACTTGGTGGCGCAGTAGACGGCGGCGGTCGGGCTGACGACGTGGCCGCCAATCGACGAGATATTGATCACCTGGCCCGACCGGCGCCCCTGCATGCCGGGCAACACGGCCGCGATGCCGTGCAGGACGCCGCGGATGTTCACGTCGATCATCTGGTTCCATTCATCGACCTTGAGCGCATCGAGTTTTGACAGCGGCATCACGCCGGCATTGTTGATGATGACATCGACCTGGCCGTAGACTTCTTCGGCAAAGGCGACGAAGTCCTGCATGCTGTCCAGGTATGTGACGTCCAGCGCGCAGCATTCGGCGGTGCCGCCGGCGCTGCGTATCTCGCCGACGATGTCAACCAGGCGCTCGGTGCGGCGCGCGCCCAGCACGACGCGGTGCCCTTCGGCCGCCAGCAGGCGCGCGGTGGCTTCCCCGATGCCGCTGCTGGCGCCGGTGATCAGGATGACTTTGGCGTGGTTCATGGTGGTGTCCTCGACACGTTGATGGAAGACGCCATCTTGGACGTCCCGGCGACCCGCGGCCATACCGAGTGCTATCGGCTTCTTGCCCAATCCTATTGCATGTATCCGGCAAGCTGGCACCAGAAAGCGATTTCGTGGATCATTCCTATCATCGACGAAAAGGATACCGATGACACGCATGGCCACCCTGCTTGCCCAACTGGCGCCGACCGAAGGTTTTACGCTGTCGGCGCTGGACGACGTAAAATTCATGCGCGCCAACGGCCCGGTGGCGCGCACGCCCGTGCTGTACGAGCCGTGCATCTGCATCGTCGCGCAGGGCAGGAAGCGCGGCTTTCTTGGCGACACCGTGTTCGCTTTCGACGCGCAGCGCTACCTGGTGTTGTCGGTGCCACTGCCTTTTGAAACCGAAACGCACGCCACGCACGACGAACCGCTGCTGGGCCTGGCCATCCGGATCGACCGCACCACCCTGGCCGACCTGCTGGTGGCCATCGAAGGCGGCCAGGCGCAAGGGTTGCGTGCGGCGCCGGCCACCATCATGACCACGCCGCTCGATAGCCGGCTGGCCGCCAGCGTGCTGCGCCTGCTCGAGGCGCTGGTCGATCCAGTCGAAGCGCGCGTGCTGGGCCCGGCCCTGGTCCGCGAAATCTGCTTCCACGTGCTGATGGGAGAACAGGGGGGCGCCATGCGCGCGGCACTGACCAGCCAGGGCCACTTCGGCAAGATCGCACGCGCCCTGCGCCGCATCCACGCCGATTACCAGGCCGACGTGAATGTCGCCACCCTGGCGGCGGAAGCCCACATGAGCATCCCGGCCTTTCACGCCCACTTCAAGGCGGTGACGCAGTGCTCGCCGATCCAGTACGTCAAATCCGCGCGGCTGCACCAGGCGCGCTTGCTGATGGTGCGGAGCGACATGACGGCGGCCAGCGCCAGCAACCTGGTCGGTTATGAGAGCGCCTCCCAGTTCTCGCGCGAATTCAAGCGCCTGTTCGGGCGCAGCCCCATTGCCGAGGCCAGTTTCATGAAGCAGGTACTGGCGCTGGCGCCGGCAGTGCAGCAGGGCAACGTGCGCTAAGGGTTGTCAAAATTCCAGTATATTGCGGCATGCAGCGGCATCTCTTTCCGCACGCGCCACCGTCCACCAGGAATGCAATGCCAGCCCTCGATAAAACCACCAAAGCCGCCACTGTTCCGTTCACCGGTTACCAGAAATTCGTCGCCGGCCTGCTCGCCTTTTTACAGTTTGCCGTGATCCTCGACTTCATGGTCATGTCGCCGCTGGGCGCCGTGATCATGCCGGCCCTTGGCATCACGCCCGCCCGCTTCGGCATCGTGGTGTCGGCGTACGCGTTCAGCGCCGGCCTGTCCGGCTTGCTGGCGGCAGGTTTTGCCGACCGCTTCGACCGCAAGAAACTGCTGCTGTTCTTCTATGTCGGTTTTCTCTGCGGCACGCTGTGGTGCGGCCTGGCGCGCTCGTTCGAAGCGATGCTGGCGGCGCGCATCGTCACCGGCATCTTTGGCGGCGTGATCGGCTCGGTGCTGCTGGCCATTGCCACCGACCTGTACGCCCCCGCCCTGCGCGGGCGCGTGATGGGCATCATCCAGACCGCCTTTGCCGCCAGCCAGGTGATGGGCATCCCGGTCGCGCTGTACCTGTCGAACCACTACGACTGGCATGCGCCGTTCTTCCTGATCGTCGCCGTCGGCGCCGTCGGCGGCATCCTGCTGGCCTGGCGATTGAAGCCGGTCGACGCCCACTTGACAGGGCAAGTCAAATCGAATGCGCTGCAACACCTGATTGCGACCGTCACCGACCGGCGCCATCTGCCGGCGCTGGCCACGACTTGTCTCCTGGCCACTGGTGGCTTCATGCTGATGCCGTTCAGCAGCGTCTTCACCGTCAACAACCTCGGCATCGGCCTGGACAAACTGCCGACGATTTACCTGATCACGGGCCTGTGTACGATCTTCGTTGGCCCCCTGATCGGCAAACTGGCCGACCGCTTCGGCAAGATGCCCGTGTTTTATTTCGGCAGCACGGTCACCATCGTCATGGTGATGACCTACACGCACTTGTCGGTGGTGCCGCTGCCCGTGGTGATTGCCGTTAACGTGGTCATGTTCCTGGGGATTTTCTCGCGCATGATTCCGTACCAGGCGCTGGCGGCGTCCGTCCCCGACGCCGGCATGCGCGGCTCGTTCAACGCGATCAGCGCATCCTTGCAGCAATTGTCCGGCGGCCTGGCGGCAGTCATTGCGGGCCACCTGGTCAGCACCGGCGCGGACGGCAAGCTGCAGGGTTTTCCAACGGTCGGTTACGTTGTCGTCGGGACGACTATCGTGGCGGCGTTTCTGGTGCGCCAGGTAAACAAGGAGCTGCAGCAGCGCTCGGTGGCGCCGGTCGCGGCCGCATAGTTTTACTGCGCGCCAGCGCGGGCCGTTCGACCAGGACATGCAGCACGACGGCAGCGGCCAGCACCGCTGCCAGCTTGACGGCCAGCGCCAGCAGTGGCGTCTCGTCCAGCCAGGCGCCGGCGTACTGGTCGACACCATGGATCGCCTGCCGTTGCGTCAGGTAAGAACAGAAGGCCAGCGTCGCGACGACGCGCGCGCCCGGCCAGCGCCAGTGCGCCATGGCGTTGCCCAGCAGCGCAGCCAGCAGGCAAACCAGGCTGGCCGACAGCAAGGGAAAGCCGAACATGGCGCCTGCCTGGCTGGTGAAGTCGAGCGCCAGGCTGGCCGCCATGCCAGCGCAACCGAGCAGCAACAGCAGCGGCCCGCGCGCCATCAGCGCCTGCCACCATACGGGCCTGAACACCTGCACCGCCGCCAGCAT
>Ga0247814_10000846_pt1 | contig 20618 bp, 17 predicted proteins | sample UWRJL179409R1_FD_179947 | JGI IMG/M metagenome (GOLD analysis project Ga0247814, IMG submission 179947) | Plant litter microbial communities from Arlington Agricultural Research Station in Wisconsin, United States - UWRJ-L179-409R-1 | ecosystem: Environmental > Terrestrial > Plant litter >... | reverse complement strand
ATGAGGGATTGATATGGTAGTAATCGGAAATGTCATATCCGTCATCTTTTAAAGGTGAGGGATAAAAAGGCAGGAGCCATATAGCCGTTACCCCAAGGTCTTCGAGGTAAGGCAATTTTTCCATCAGGCCTTTGAAATCGCCTATGCCATCACAGTTTCCGTCGCGGAACGCTTTGATGTGCAGTTCGTATATAACGGCATCTTTGTACCAGTGCAGATTGCTGTCTATTGTATTTGTTGTCTCACTCATGGTCATTATATTTGGTTGATAGTCAGGCTAAAAATATGTGCAGGCATCAGGTATGGATTGAGCTCCACGTATTGCCATTCTCCTTCCCAGTTGTAGGTATCGCCGCTAAGTAAATCTTTTGCAGTTAGTTGTGCTGATGGCTCCAGTTGCAGCTTTTGGAACGGAATTTTGATATTGGCAGCATGTGTTTGTGCTGCATCGAGGTTAACCGCAATAAGCAGCCTGTTATGGGTTGCCGGGTCGGTCTTGATATAGCAGATAATATGTTCGCTGGTAGTTTCTACAAACTCGATGTTCCAGGTGGTTTGCAGCGCGGCATTCTGTTTTCTGATCTGGTTGATCCTGATGATCATCTCGCGGATGCGGGTATAGGCCGTCCAGTCCCACTGTTTGATCTCATACTTCTCGTTGTCTACATATTCCTCTTTTGTACCATGTGGCGTGTTGATGCCAAATTCATACACGGGCCCGTATAACCCATAATTTGACGATAATGTAGCTGCCAGGATAAGACGCATGATATGTGCATTTTCGCCGCCATTGATGAGCGCGGGTGGCAGTATGTCTGGCGTATTGGGCCAGAAATTTGGTCTGAAGTAATACCTGAGCTCTGTTTTAGTGAGCTCTGTCATATACGTTTCGAGCTCATATTTGGTATTACGCCAGGTGAAATAGGAGTAGGATTGGTTAAAGCCTGTTTTTGCCAGTCTTTCCATGAGTCTTGGCCGGGTAAAAGCCTCGGCCAGGAACAATACATCGGGGGTTTCCTTTCTTACTTCAGCAATCATCCATTCCCAGAAAGGAAAGGCTTTGGTATGGGGGTTATCTATCCGGAAAATACGGATACCGGCTTTGATCCAGTAGTCGATAATACTTTTTAACTCCAGCCAAAGATTTTTCCAGTCGTCTGTTTCGAAATCGAACGGCAGGATATCTTCATATTTTTTTGGCGGGTTTTCTGCGAACTGCACTGTTCCGTCTGGCCGCCACTTAAACCATTGCGGGTGCTGGGTAACATAGGGATGGTCTGGTGCACACTGGTAGGCAATATCCATGGCGGGCTCTATACCAAGCTGGTTTGCTGCTTTGATTAACTTTTTAAAGTCGCGCATAGTGCCCAGCTGGGGATGGATAGCCTTATGGCCGCCCTTTCTGTTGCCTATTGCCCATGGTGATCCCGGATCTGCTGCTGTGGCTACGAGTGAGTTGTTTTTACCTTTACGGTTTTTTTCGCCGATGGGATGGATAGGGGGGAAATACAATACGTCGAAACCCATTTTATGGATGCGTGGCAGCAATGCTTCGACATCTTTAAAGGTACCATGCTGCCCTTCTTGTGATGCTGCGGATCTTGGGAACAATTCGTACCAGGAGCTGAATGCTGCTTTTTTGCGCTCTGTATGGATAACATATACCCGGGGATCGGTAGTAACCGTGTCTTCAGGGCGGTATTTGTACATTGCTGCGGCGATTTCCTGTCCGAGTGCGATGGCTACTCCCGCTTCGGGTTCTGCATTTTTTATCCTTATTGCTGCGTTAGAGAGCATCTCACTTTCTACAGCCAGCACAACCGCTGCATCAAGCAGCATACCTGCGCCGATCTGCAATTCGAGCTGTATATCCTGTCCTGCGTTCTGCTTTTTTACCAGCCCGTGTTTCCAGGTGGCATAATGGTCTTCCCAGCCGATAATCCAAAAATTATAGGTACCTGTAGCAGCAAAGGTATACTCTGCCTGCCAATGGTCGTTGACCATCAGCGTCATCGGTAATTCTTCTACCTGCTGCGTGTGCATGTTTTTTATAAAAACGCTTGCTGCAACTTCATCATGCCCGTCACCAAAAACATCTGCACTAATGCAGATGGTTTCGTTGATTACGGTTTTTGCAGGATATTTTCCCCCTTCGACAGCAGGGGATACCTGCGTAATGATTACTCTTTTTTTGCCATTATTTAAATCCATACTTCGGAATTTTAAGCCTTAAAACTTTGAAACAGTACTACAGAGCGCCCGGCTACGGTAACCTTACTGCAGGGAGGATAGATTGGCTTCCCTGCTGAAGGAAGATCTTCTTCTGTGCTGATCAGCTCGTCCCAGTTTAGTCCTTCAGATTGATTTGAACCTGCGGTTACTGTGGCTTCGCCAGCAGGAACCCTGGTGTGCGGAGAAGCAACAGGTTGATGTTCTGCGGAAATTTCTCCCGTATCGATAACTATAACCCACTCTTTACCATACTGATCATTTGGAAGCTGATATTCAATTTCTTCATGATGGGCATTAAAAATCATATAGAAATTGTCGTCTGTGATGATATCACCTGCACTATCTACTGCATGCAGGCCTTTACCATTTAGAAAAGTTGCTACAGATTTGGCGGCACCTTCATTCCAGTTATGTTCTTCCATGGCTGCACCGTTGGGCAGGAACCAGGCAATATCTTCGATACCGTCGCCTTTTACCGGCTCGCCTTTGAACCAGTTTTTCCTGGAGAATACCGCATGTTCCGTTCTCAGTTCTATGAGTTGACTCGTAAAATCCAGCAGTTCTTTATCTGCTGTTTCCCAGTTGATCCATGACAGTTCATTGTCCTGACAGTAGGTGTTATTGTTTCCCTGCTGGGTACGGCCAAGCTCGTCGCCGGCAACCAGCATAGGTACACCCTGTGACAGAAATAAGGTAGTAAGGAAGTTTTTCTTCTGCTTTAATCTTAATGCATTGATTTCAGGATCATCGGTAGGGCCTTCCACACCACAGTTCCATGAGCGGTTATTGCTTTCGCCATCCTGGTTATTTTCGCCATTGGCATCGTTGTGCTTCTCATTGTAAGAGACAAGATCGTGCAGTGTAAAACCATCATGTGCAGTAATAAAGTTGATACTGGCGGTTGGTTTTCTATAGTCTTTATACAAATCGGCACTACCAGTTATCCTGTCTGCAAATTCCGGAAGGGTATTTTCTGAACCGCTCCAGTAATCGCGGATACAATCCCTGAATTTACCATTCCATTCTGCCCATCCCGGAGGGAACTTGCCCACCTGGTAACCACCTTCGCCAACATCCCATGGTTCTGCAATTAGCTTTACCTGTGAGATCACAGGGTCCTGGTGGATGATGTCGAAAAATGCACTTAAACGGTTTACCTCATGAAGCTCCCTGGCAAGTGTAGAAGCCAGGTCGAAACGGAACCCGTCTACATGCATATCAAGGATCCAGTAACGCAGGCTGTCCATCATCAGGCGCAGCACACTTGGTAAATGGGCATTGAGGGTATTCCCCGTGCCCGTATAATCCATATAGTATCGTTTATTATCGTCGGTAAGCCGGTAATAAGAGGAATTATCTATCCCCTTAAATGATAGGGTGGGTCCCATTTCATTACCTTCTGCGGTATGATTATAAACCACATCGAGGATCACTTCGATACCTGCTTTATGTAGTGATTTTACCATTTCTTTAAACTCCACTACCTGCTGACCGAGTGTGCCGGATGAAGAATAACGAACATCTGGTGCAAAGAAGCCAAGGCTGTTATAGCCCCAGTAGTTGTTTAGCCCCTGTTCCTGCAGATGTCTGTCAGAAACGAAGTGGTGGACAGGCATCAGTTCTATTGCTGTTATGCCTAGTTTTTTTAGGTAGGCAATGGTTACCGGGTGACCGATACCGGCATAGGACCCGCGGATATTTTCCGGAATTTCGGGGTGCAGCTTGGTGAAACCTTTTACATGGGCTTCGTAGATCACTGTATTATGGTAGGAAGTATCAGGCTTTTTGTCGTCTTCCCAGTTAAAGTTAGGGTCTACCACCACTGCTTTTGGTATAAAATCGGCACTGTCTGATTCACTGAAGGTGAGGTCGGCCTGCTCATCTCCAACATTGTAACCAAACAGGGAATCGTCCCAGTTTATTGTGCCGGATACGGCCTTGGCATATGGATCGAGCACCAATTTATTTGGGTTAAAGCGATGACCGTTTTCTGGTTCGAAAGGACCGGAAACGCGATAGCCGTACATTTGCCCCGGTTTGAGTCCTTCTATGTACATATGCCAGGTTAGATCGCTTTGTTCTGCTATCTGTATTCTTGCGGTCTCATTATTGTCATTGTCGTACAAACAGAGTTCTACTCCAGTGGCATTTTCGGAGTATAAGGAAAAATTAACCCCGGTGCCATCCCAGGTTGCGCCCAGGGGAAATGGTTTCCCAGGTAAGGTTTTTAAATTCATTTTCAAATCGGTTAGAAGGAATGCCTTAGTTTTCTTTTCCGGCAATTATCGCTACCAACAATTCGAATTTTTGAAGGTTTGAAGAATCTGGTTGATAGGGACATAATACGTAGTTAACGTAACGGGTACAGTATTAATACCATATAGGATATAATGGTTTTTTCCACCCCACAAATAAGTGTTATGGTTTGCTTGTTTTAATTACATCCATAGCGTAACTTCATGTAGTTCCGTTCCCATGCTGGTTAGGCCTGGAGCCAGGAATGCTGATGCGCTGAATATAGTTATCACTTAATTATATAGAAATGACCCCTGATGAGATTTGGGATAGCCTTAAACAGAAGGTATTAAAGTTATCCGGGATTGGAAGTGTGGAGCCTAAGGACTGCAGGCTGCTTTCAATTTTAATATCAAAAGAGACAAAAAAGAATATTAGTGAAACCACTTTAAAAAGGATATTTGGTTTTGCTGCCTCGCCTTATACCGCTTCTTTGTATACCAAAAATGTGCTTGCACAATACTGCGGATATGCAGACTGGCCAGGTTATCGTGCAGGGTTGGCCGATAAAAAGGTGGTGCCTGAACCGGAAAAGGGGCCCTGGGGGCGTATGCGTAAAGAAACCAATAAGGTCAATCATTTTATGCTGACTGCTGTACGGAATAAGGCGGTGATCCCATTAAACGAAATGATCCATAGGGAGTTTATCCAAAACCATCTGCAGGCCTTTGATCAGTCTGAGGCAATGGCGACGGTTATTGCTGCGCCGACTGGTTATGGTAAGACCATAGCGATCTCGCAGTGGCTGACGCGAAGGTTGCAGGATGAGGGAACGGCCGACCTGTATTTATATCTGAACAGTTCTTTTTTGTTGAGTACGCTAAAAACTGCGCTTAACCTGAATTACTGGATGATGAAAATGATAGGATTGGGACCTTCGCAGGAATTTCAAAAGATATTTTTTGATAGTTTAAAGCAGCAGGGCAAGTTCTATTTTATCATTGATGGTTTTGATGAACTGATGTTTCAAAAGAAACAATTTGAGAACCTGCTGCATCTTTTGCTGGATGTGCTGTCTATTTACCGCTCGGCCGGCTGGTTTAAAGTGATTATCCTGATGCGTAATTCTACCTGGCTTAACTGGAGGAGCCAGCTGATGATCAGCCCCTCGGCATGGTTTATTGGCAATATGGATGAACATGGCCAGAACCTGGGGCTGTTATCGTTGAGTGAGCTTAGTTCGCTGATTAGGATGGGCCGGCCTTTTACGGCTGCAGAAGTTATGCAGGAAAGTTTTGCAAATTTACGCTATCCGCTGTTTCACCTCTACTTTTATAAAAAATACCATGCTATTATCAGGTTTGAACAATTTAATGAAGTACTGTTGTATGAGTTGATTAGTGATTATATGATCCAAAATATAATGCATGGAAATGAGGCCTTACCAAAAATGGACTTCATATTTCAGCTGATAACTTTAATGGAATACCGGGCAGGAATTTATACTGTTAACAAGGAAAAAATAAAGCTGCAGCGGAGCGGACAGCTGAAAACTTATACCACACTTGTACAGATGGGCTTTTTATGGGAAATAGAGTCTACATCTGCCTTATATAAAACTGTATCTATACAATTTAACCATGTGCATATTCTGGGTTGCTGTATTGCGGTGTATGTCCTGAGAAAAGATGCAGATTTCTCGCTGGCGAAACTGGAATATGTGGCGAAGCACTGGAGTAAAGATAGCAAGCTAAAGCTCATAATTTTGAAGTGGTGCCTGTTTCAGGCTGCGCTGGCGGGTAAAAAAGAAGAATGGATAGCGGCTTATCAGCAATATCTGGAACCTGCGGAGTTAGATGACCTCGCGCGCTTTATCCGGAATTTGGCGGCAGCATCTTATACGTCAAAGCCAGGCAGCATTGACTACTGACTAGCTTTGACATATAGGATGGATTGAAATCCAATAAAAGATTATGGTTTTAGTACGACCTTCACACAGTCATCTTCTTTTTCGTCAAAGATTTTGTAGGCATGGGAAACTTCGCTGAGCGGTAATTTGTGCGTGATAATATCATCAAGCACTACCTTTTCTTCTTTTACCAGTTCAATCAGTTTATCAATATAGTTTAATACTGGTGCCTGACCTTGTTTTATTGTTAAGCCTTTGTCAAAAATTCTGTATAACGGGAAGTTATCGTAAGGACTGCCGTATACACCCAGGATAGACACGGTTCCGCTGCGGCGTACTGCTTCAAAACACATATTCAATACTTTCATGCTGCCTTTTTCGAGGTTGATGGTTGACTTTAGTTTATCCATAAAGTTTCTTTCCGGCTCAAAACCTACTGCGTCTATACAAACATCTGCACCACGACCGGCTGTCATTTCGCGAATGGCTTCTACCACATCGACTTTGTTCGGGTTTAGGGTGTCTACTTTGTTTACCGCTTTTGCTTTTTCTAACCGGTAATCTAGCGGGTCGATAGCTATTACACGGCTTGCGCCATGGAGCCATGCGGCTTTCTGCGCCATCAGTCCGACCGGGCCGGAACCAAAGATAGCAACCACCTCACCACCTTTGAGCTGTGCCCAGTCTACACCAGACCATCCTGTAGGAAAAATATCAGTAAGGAAAAGTGCCTGATCGTCGGTAATATTATCAGGTATAATCCTTGGGCTTACGTCTGCATAGGGAACACGCACGTATTCTGCCTGTCCGCCGCTGTAGCCACCATACAAATCTGTATAACCAAATAATGCCGCACCTTTCTGATCCATCAGGTCGCCATTGGGGCCGTAATGTTTATAGTTGGAGTTCTCACAGCTTGGGGATGCGCCATGGTTGCAGAAAAAACATGATCCGCAGGCAATAGGGAAAGGTACAATTACACGGTCGCCTTTTTTCAGGTTTTTAACTTCTGCACCTACCTCTTCTACAATACCCATAAACTCATGGCCCATTACCATATCTGTAGTTTGTGGTACGGCGCCGCTCAGGATATGCAAATCAGAGCCGCAAATTGCGGTACTTGTAACTTTTAAAATAATGTCTGTTGCTAGTTCAATACGGGGATCGGCTACGGTAGTGTAGCTGATATCGCCTGGCTTGTGAAATACTGCTGCTTTCATATTTAATGTTTTTTAGTAGATGCTGTTGGAACAATGTACGTGCTGTAATGTTTTGGTGCACTGGTTTTGTATTTACTTTCCGGTTTCCATATCCGGGGCGTCGACAGGTTTAGATTCCGGGGATCCTTTCTGGCGCAGGTATATAGTAAGGAATACAATAGAGGCGACAGATAAAAACTCACTTTGCCAGTTCTGGAAAGTTTCGAACCAGAATTCCGGCTGCCCGAGATAGGAGGATACAGATTCTTTTGGGAGGTGTTTGGCCAATTGTTCTACATTATGGTTTTGCCAGCTTCCGTACAGGTGGAGTGCCCAGCTTGCAAAAAAGAGTATTCCGAATACGATAGAAAGCGAGTTGCTGTAAATCTTTAAAACCCAGCCCCCCTGTTTAACCGCCCAGGGTGCATCTGGTGCTATTGTGGGCTCGCGGTCTACTTCCTCTGGCTCGTTGAGTTGCTTGGATTCTGCGGAACCTATTTGGCGCAGGGAGATAGTAAGGAGCACATAGAGGGACATTTGCAGAAATTCACTTTCAAAATTTTCGAACGTGGCAGATATAAAGTGACCGCTGGTGAGGTAAGTGCCCAGTCCGATTTCCTGTGCATGGTTTTCGGTAAGGTCCTGGTTATGCTGCTTCCATCCGGTAAGTGCCTGGGCGGCCAGGGTAATAATGAACAAAGCAAGGAACACAATGGTGAGCCCGTTACGGCGGAAGTAGCTGGATTTGGAAGATGATTTCATTTGAGTTGTTTTTAATGGCGGAGAGGTACTATCTGTGTTTAGCAACAGTTATCATTTACGCAGTGCATCAACGTTACAATCCTGATTTTGTTTGGGTTATTAGTACTGAGCAGGTTATTAAAACTTAATGAGTGCTGGTACGTTTAGGACATTATAGATTCAAAACCATGTTCAAGGCATTAAAGACTTCCACAAAAATTGTTTTTGGTATTATTCTGCTCCTTATAGTACTGCGTTTGGCATTGCCATCGCTGGTTAAAAATTATGTAAACAAACAATTGAATGAGCTGCCGGGGTATACAGGTCATGTAGATGATATTGATATCAGTTTATGGCGGGGTGCCTATGCAATTGACCGGTTGTTATTGAAAAAACGTGCGGATACAGGCAAGTACCCATTTTTACAGATTGCTCATTGTGATTTGGCGATAGAGTGGAAGTCGGTATGGAAAGGGAAGCTGGTAAGCGAGATTGTGCTGGACCGGCCTCTTATATATATATTAAAGGAAACCGCTGATCTGTCTAAGGAACCTTCGAAGGACCACTGGACGGAAACGGTGAAAGCGCTGATGCCTGTGACGATTAATAAATTGCAGGTAAACCATGGCACCTTTAAGTATCTTGACCGGGGGGCGAGCCCGGATGTAAACTTGTATCTGGATAGCATGCAGCTAACTGCACATAACCTGGCAAATGTGGAAGAACAGGCAACAAAGCTTCCGTCGACTATTGTGCTTACCGGTACTTCGATAGGTGGGGGTAAGTTGAAGACTGATATGAAAGTAAACCTTTTAAAAGAGATGCCTGATTTTGATATGAATATGCAGTTGACTGGTGTAAATATGACAAGCCTGAATGGGTTTATCAAAGCCTATGGTAAATTTGATGTGGAACGCGGAACGTTAAATATGTATAGTGAGCTAAAACTGATGGACGGAAAAATTGAAGGTTATGCCAAACCTTTTATCAAAAACCTGAAAGTGCTTAACTGGAAGAAAGATGTGAAGGAGGGAGGTTTTTTTCAGGCAGCTAAAGAAGCGGTGTTAGGGTTATTTGGTAAGGTGGTAGAGAACCCGAAGCGTAAGGTGATTGCCACTAAAGTTGAAATCAAGGGTAATGTGAATGATCCGAAAACAAGTGGCTGGGAAACGTTTTTAGGGGTATTGAAAAATGCATTTATTAAAGCTTTTAATCAGGGCATTGAAGGATCGCTGAACTAATATAAGTTGGTAGTTATACTGATGCACGGTTAAGCTGTTCCAGGCTGTTAATAATCAGGTTTGTTTTGGCAGTGAACTTACGTTTATCATCGCTGGCCTGCTGAAGAATTTCTGTTAATAGCTGCAGATTTGCTGTCAGGTTATCCACAATTGCAGCTAAGGGCAGGGGATGAGATTGGACGGGATTAAGTATAACCGGATCTACAGCATTTAATACAGTGAGCAGCACTTTAAGATGCGTATCAAAACTTCCAAAGTTAGAGGAGGTATTGAGCGTGGCAGTACTGAATGTTGCCCCGCCTTCTGCGAGATCTTTTAAGATATCCAGGTAAGGAATAGATCTTCTTAATAGCTGTGATGCCTCAATATTACCAAATAAGCGTTTGGCTAATTCTATTCCTGTATCCATCATTGGGGCGAATATAATATTAAATCAGCCGTAGTTCCACGAAAAATATCGAAGAACCACAGCTGTCATCAAGCATTTGATTATAAATAAACTATTAAAGTATGCCTTGTTTTGACATAAAATCCTTTTCGTTGTCCAGGATATTAACATCATCAATTGCAGGAGCAGTTTTAATTCCTGTGATCAGGAGCTCATCCATAATATCAACCAGGTTTTTATAATTGGCACTTGCTGTGGGCTTGATGATTAATACGATATCCCTGCCAGTTGATTGCTGTACTTTATTTTTATTGTCTAAAAGGGTTTTCCTGATTTGGCTGTAATTCTGAACTTCAGGAGCTGTTTTACCTGGTTGACCCATATACCAGGCCAGTTTGTTATCCTTTCCCAGCAGGATGGTCATTGTTTGTGAGTCGCGCACATCCATACGTACCAAAGGGTCTGAAACATCTGGTTTTGCAATATCCATTGCTGTGGGTTTGCTTAGCGTAGTGGTAAGCATAAAAAAGGTAATCAACAGGAACGCAAGGTCTACCATTGCCGTTAAATCTACTTTTGGTAGCGCTTTTTTTGCTCTTGCTTTTTTGTTTGCTGCGCCGTTGGAGGTGTTTAATTCTGCCATGATCCTGAAATTAAAAGGTTAAGGTTTTAATTAAGGATGCCTGGAATCGGTGGTTTCCATAAGCCCTGTATCATTAGCAGTTTGATCGGTTTGCCTGTTAGCCTGGATAGGAGTGTAATGGCTTAGAATTATTCTACCCGATAACATTTCTATGACACTTGTTAGAAAAGGTTTTTCGGCTTATCATTTGATTAACTTGGCTGGAGTAAATTAAAGAAGTTATGAAATTTAAAGCCGTTATTACGCTCACTGTATTGGTAGCTACTGTTGTTGGGATGAGTTCTTTTATGCCAAAAGCAGAAGATAAAAAAGCAAATAATTTAAAAGTTTTGCCCAAAGATATCAGTCATGAAGATCTGGAGAAAGTGATGCGCGGTTTTAATAAGTCGCTTGGCGTAAGATGTAACTTTTGCCATTCTCCTCAAAAAGATGATCCAAAACGTATGGACTTTGCGAGTGATGCCAAGCCTGAAAAAGATGTGGCCAGGATGATGATGAGAATGACTGCGAAGATCAACAAAAAATATTTCCACAGTAAGGATGGGGGAAATCCTACGGCAGTAATGGCTATCAGCTGTATTACCTGCCATAATGGAAATGCCCAGCCGGTTTCGAATTAAACTTTTCGCAGCATTTCTACCAATGCAAGCCTGTCAATAGGTTTGGACAAATATTCATCCATGCCCGCCTCGATACATTTAGTACGGTCTTCGGGCATGGCATTGGCTGTCATCGCAATTATTTTTGGCTGTACAGCAAAAGTAGAGCGGATCACTTTTGTTGCTTCGAGACCATTCATTACCGGCATCATGATATCCATCAGGATCAGGTCGTATTTTTTTTGAGCAGCTAACTGAACTGCCTGCTTGCCATCCATTGCAGCATCGGTTTCATAACCAAGTTTTTTGAGGACAACCGTAGCCAGCTTGAGATTAATCAGGTTATCTTCCGCAATCAGGATCTGCAGAGGGTGATCCAATGCAAAAGTTTCAGTAGGCTTGTGTGACGTAGTTAGTATAGCATTATCCAATTGGGGCTCTGCTACCGGTGCCCTGCATATGCCAGTTTGTATCTGGAAGTAGAAGGTAGAACCTCTGTTTACTTCACTTTTCAATTGAATTGTCCCTTGCATCAGGTTAACCAGTCTTTCGCTGATTACCAGCCCAAGCCCGGTACCTTCGTACCTGCGGGTATCGGAGGAATCTATCTGGGAGAATGCCTTAAATAATTGTTCCTGTTTTTCTTTGGCGATACCTATGCCGGTATCGCGGATCGTGAATAATAGCGTTGCTTTTTCGGGATCTGCCAGCACCTGTTTTACACTGAGGGATACCTCGCCCTGGTGGGTAAATTTTAAGGCATTGTTAACCAGGTTAATCAGTATCTGGCGTAAGCGCAGGCTATCGGCAATTAATATGGGGGCTATTGCCTCGTCAATTTCATAAACAAGGGCTATACCCTGCATTTTGGCTTTATTGGCGAAAAGGCCGATCACATCTGTTATTGTTTTGCGGAGGTTGAAACTTTTTTCTTCGAGCTGCATATTGCCCGATTCAATCTTCGAAAAATCCAGTACATCATTGATGACGTTGAGCAAAGCCTCGCCGCTGGTGGAAATTACATTTACATAATCTGCCTGCTCGGCTGTAAGATGGGTTTCGCCCAGCAAGGATGTCATCCCGATTACACCATTCATTGGCGTACGGATCTCGTGGCTCATGGTAGCTAAAAAGATACTTTTTGCCTGATCTGCCTTTTGGGCATCATTTCGAGCATCGACAGCTGCCTGATGTGATAGCTGAAGTTCCATATTAAGATCTTCCAGTGTTTCCTGGTAGGCCCGTCTTTCCTGGATTTGGTTTAGCATGTTTAGCTGTGCGCCGCTATACTTTTTGAGATGATAGGACCAGAGTCCGCAAATGAAAAAGATTACCATGGTTAGCAGAATGTGGATAGACATAGTCTGAAATTCCAAATAATCTACCTTTGTGAAAAACACATCTCCATAACCTGCGCTTTCCAGGTAGTTAAGGCCAAGATGATGGATCGTGACGAAGACCAGAATTGGGAGCTGTAATTTCCAGTTTTGATAAGTGATCAGAATGGCACTGCCGATGAAAGCAAAAAAATGCATTTCGAAAAGGCCGTGCATCTGGTAAATAAACTGGGCCATAAAAATACCCAGGCATACGCTGAGTACATACTGATACAGGCTGGATGCTGGCAGCAGCCATTTTACTGAATAATACGCCAGCAGGGCAATACCGCCCACACCAATAGCAATTGCATAAGTATCATAAAAACCAGCAAGGACTAATCCCAGGATAAAAAAAGCGATCAGGAAGTAATTAACCAGTTTGTCTGACCGTGTTTTTACATTAAACCGGTAATCATCTATGATATACTGGCCTTCGGAAAGCTGGGTCTTGATATTTATGCCTGCCATCTACTTTGTACAATTTGGAAGGGTACATCCGTATGCAGTAAGTGCATAACGGTCGAACTGTATCAGGCTGTTTTTTTGAAACAGGCTTTCGAGTGCCAGTTTTGCATAACTGGTTTTCTGATCTGTACAATATCTTGATTTGTTGTAATTGCCCCTGTAGAATAACCTATGACTATTTTTTAGGATCACTGCCTGCGGGGTAGAATATACACCGGCGGCTGCCGCCATAGTACTATCGGCAACCACAGGGACATCGATATCAAAACGCTGCTGTATTTCTTTTTCTGAATAGGGTTTTGATGCGATGAGCACAATAGCAAAGTTAACCTGATTATGGTATGCTTTAACCAGCGATTTAAAATGGTTGATATTAAAACGAGAGCAGGGGCATTCGGGATTAAAAAAATGCAGGAATACAGGGCGGTCGTTCTTAAATGATAACGCCCGGTTTAATGGGATAATTTTCCCGTTGGGTACTGTTTTATAACTTGCAGGAATGGGGGTGGGTAAAGCGTAGACAAATTGATTGTACCAGAATAAACCGGATACGATTATTGTCAAAAAAATTAACCATACAGTGGCTATCAGTTTCTTCATTTATTGCGGTAGTATTAATCCTTAAATAAGCCGTAGAATACCTAAGGGACATATAAACGAAGTTTAGTGCTGCGGAGATTTTAAAGCGTCAATTTTTATTCTGCCAAGTGCTGTAAAAAATGAATTACAGCTTCGTGTACCGGCAATTGTTTCGTATATTATGGTCCCGTACACATGGGTATGGAGGATTTAAGTTTTGAACACATGGATAACAGAAGATCATTTTTGAAAAAAGCCGGCCTTTTAAGTGCTGCGGCAATGACAGCTGGTTCCCAGCTGGGAGCTGCAATGGAGCTTTTTGTACCCGGCGGTGTAAATAACATCGGACTGCAATTGTATACATTAAGGGATGCGCTGGCAAAAGATGTACGGACAACCATTGCTAAAGTGGGCAGCATCGGTTATAACCATGTAGAAACCTTTTACGGTTACGCCGACAACCAGCCTGTAAAGTTTTGGGGGCTTACCGTAAAAGAGCTAAAGGCTTTGCTGGCAGAACATCAACTTAAAACGCATAGCGGGCATTATCAGCTGAATGATTTTCTCACCAGGGGAAACGGTGATGATAAAGCGCTGAAAACCCAAATTGACATTGCTGCTGAATTGGGGCAGCAATATCTGATCGTACCCATACCCCCGCTGCATTTATGGGATAAAATGACTAGCAGGGATTTTGATTTTATGGCTTCCCAGCTAAACATAGCTGGTGAGCTTTGTGCTAAATCTAACCTGAAGGTAGGTTACCATAACCATTTTTGGGAATTCCGCACACTGGCTAACGGGCAAAAAGGATATGATATCCTGCTTAAGGGGACTGATCCTAAACTGGTGACCTTTGAAATGGATCTCTTCTGGATTGAGAAATCTGGTGTAGATCCGGTAAAGTATTTTCAGCAATATCCGGAAAGGTTCTCTATGTGGCATGTGAAAGATATGGATAAAGCCAATACGGCAAGTATAACCGGCCCGGGATTAGATTCGAAACCATCAATGGATGTTTTAAAAGGCATTAGCTATGCAGAGGTTGGCACAGGAAATATTGGTTATCAGGAGATATTTAAACACCAGAAAGAATCAGGACTGAAATATATTTTTGTGGAGCAGGATGTAATCAAAATCGATCCGTTTGTAAGTATTACATCAAGTTACAACTATATCAAAACTAACCTGCTGAAGTAATTTATAAGGGTTATACTTATTCTGCCTCGGTTTGTTTGATAATGGAGCTTACTACTTCGTTGAGCTCCTGTGTGGAAATGATCAGGTATTTGAGTATATCCTCTTTTTCGTCTGCCGCAATTTGACGTGTGAGCAGGTCGCTTAAACTCATTACACGTGCAAGGGGCGCACGAACTTTATGGCTCTGGATCCAGGCGATCTGTTTTAACCTTTTGTTCTGCTCTTCGATATCACTCACATAACGTGTACGCTCGGTAATATCTGTAGCAAGCACCAGGCGGCCTACCTTACCGTTTACTTCGATCGGGTTACTTCTGATTTCTACAGGAAAAGCATGATTGTTCTTTTTTAGATGGACAGCCATCGCCTTAAAGTCGAGGTTGGCCTTACGGGCGATGCCGATATTTTTATGTAAGGTTTCGAGTTCGGTTGTAGGATAAAGTTCATCGAGTGTCATATCAAGGAATTCTTCCCTGCTGTAGCCATAATGTTTTATTGCAGCATCGTTTACCTGCAGAAAACGCAATGTGGCCGTATCGTACACCCACATGGGTATGGGGTTGGACGAAAACAGGTAGCGGTAATAATCTTCCGATTCCTGAAGTTTGTTGACCAGCACTTCTTTCTCCAGCACTTCATCTGCGAGCTGCCCCTGCAGTTCACTCTCTTTGATAATAATCTTCTCAAGTCTTGTGATCACCCGCTGTATTAAGACAAGGCATACCAGATTAATAAAGAGGACATTGGAGGCATAGTTTAACCAGGACAGGGTATTAAAGTGCTGATGCAATGCAAAATTAAAAGGTTCCAGGTAAATCAGTAATGCAATAGCCAGTATAATCAATAGGTTGGCCAGAAAGGAATAATAGATCTGGTTGCCTTTGAAAAGAAAAACTGTAAAAATGCAGGTACAGGTGAGGTAGTGGATACCGGGACCGGAAGCTCCCTGTACAAAAAGCAATACCAGCGCAAAAAGGTATAACATAGCCAGTGCAAATACCCGTTTGATTTTTACCGGAATGCGCCTGATGAGCAATACGCTTGAAAGTATGATATAAAAAATAGTGTCGAATAAAGGGAGAAAAACCTGGTTATCCAGTAATCCGAATATGATCCGGGGGAGGAATGCGAGAAAACTGATAGGTAAAAGGTAGGCAATGATTTTTACAAAAGACAGCTCACGCCAGTAAGTCACATCAGCTTCGTCGTGCTGAACCGATATGACCATAGTATGATGGATGAACCTTAAGTAGCGCGCCCACAAATCCTGCATATGTTCCTGTAAAGAGTATTTCATCTGGCATTACATCTGGTAGCCTAAAGTAGCACTGTAAAATACAATTTAGTCAATTCTGCTGGAATGTTAATATTATTCGGCTAATGTTTTATCCAAAGCTTCAATGAATCGCCGGGAATAAATTTCTCAATTTTATAGTCGCCGGGCAAATAATCGTCGGGACAATGGAAAGTTGCTACCCGGGTACCTGGAGGTTTACTTTCTAATAATTCGTAAAAGTGGTTACGGTACTCGTCGTATATTTCTACCGAAGTGCTGATTAAGTTATCTATAGGTTTATAGTGGAAAAGGTTCTCACTAAAAGAATTATATAAATAGAAATGATCATACTGGTCCATATTGAGCTCCGTGAAATTGCCATGTATAAAATTTACGTTCAGGACTTCTGTCGCATTTTGGGTAATAATTGCCTCGTCTACCAATAACTTACGCTGTTCTACCCCGGTAAAATGGAAATCGGGAAAGTAATATCCGGCCACCAGGCAAAACTTTCCTGTACCACTGCCAATATCCAGAATATTATTTCCCGGACCGCCGCAAAGATGAAATGCTGCCTTTTTTGCTATCTCTATAGGCGTCCAGTGGATTGAAGACAATTGTTGGGCCCTTAACGAATATAAACTGTCGAATGCGGCATCATTTGAAAAGTATTTATTCATTATTAAAAGTTTAATAATTACAGCTTATTTCTGCAATAATGGATAGAAATTATGGTTTTAAAGAAAAATGGAGTAACTTTTGCTAATTTATAACTTAATCTTTAAAAGTATATGTCGACAACCAAACCTTCCCTGGTTATTTTAGCCGCTGGTATGGCTAGCCGTTACGGTGGGAACAAACAAACAGAATCTTTCGGTCCCTCTGGAGAGACCATAATGGAATACTCTATTTATGATGCAATTAAAGCCGGTTTCGGTAAGGTAGTGTTTATCATCAGAGAAGAATTTTCTGATGCATTTAAAGCTAGTATAGAGCCAAAACTAAGTGGTAAAATTGAAACTGATTACGTATATCAGTCGCTGGAAAGTTTTAGTGGTGGCAGAGCTGTGCCTGAAGGACGTACAAAGCCTTTCGGAACAATGCACGCCTTGTTATGCTGCAAAGATGTACTGGATGCACCTTTTGCCGTAATTAATGCGGATGATTTTTATGGCTTTGATGCCTTTAAACAATCTTTTGATTTCCTGACTACGCAAATTGAAGCTGGTAAATATGCCTGCATCGGTTATGAACTGAAAAATACATTGAGTGACAACGGATCCGTAACACGCGGGGAGATCAATGTTAATGAACAACAGGAAATTGTAAGTATTACTGAACGTAAAGAAATCTATAAAAAAGATGGCAGGGCTTATACTAAGGAAGCTAACGGCGACGTTGAACTCGCATTAGATACCAAAGTAAGTATGAACTTCTTTTGCTTCACACCTGAATTTGTAAACTGGTCTGAGGAAGAATACTATAAATTCCTTGATGCGAACAAAACTGAATTGAAAGCTGAATTCCTGATTCCTGAAGTAGCCGATATTTTAATTAAATCTGGCAATGGAGTAGTGAAAATGATTCCTACAGAAGCTAAATGGTTTGGTGTAACTTTCAAAGAAGATGCACCGGTTGTGAAAGCAGCTTTACAGCAATTAGTTGATGAGAATGTTTACCCTGCTAACCTTTGGACAGCATAAGATATGTTCTCATTAAAGCCATATTGGTGGAAGGTGCAAAGCCTTATAGAACAGGCTGTTCTGAAGAACGCTGACCCTTCTGAGGAAGAGCACGTTTTTTGGAGAAAAAAACTTTTCACCAATATGATAAGCTATGGTTTTATCGTTAGTACTATAGGATTTGTTTCCTCCATGACCTTTGGCATTTTTGCCAATAATGTTATTGTACAATGGTTCAATATTATATTTATACTGGCGTTATTATATGTTATTTTCAATAAAAAGATAATGATACAAACAAGGAAAATACTTGCACTGTTTCTTCTATACGTGCTGGCTGTGGTGTATATCGCAGTACTGGGTTCTGAAGGGCCGGGTGTATTGTACCTGATCATTATCACTATCTTTTCTGCAATGATTTTCCCAAGACCAGCAGCTTACTGGCTGGTTGGTTTAAATGTGCTGATTTGCGCAGCATTTGGTGCAGTAATTCAGTATAGATTATTTCAGAGCCCATTGCTGGATAGTTACGATCTTCCTTTATGGGCATCCTATTCTGGTAACCTGATTTTTGTAAGTTTGATTAGTGTAATGCTGGTTAGTAAAGTGCTGAACGGACTGGAACAAACGATACAAAAGGAGGCTACGCTGGTATCTAAGCTTGATGCTTCGGAGAAATATTATAGAAATACCTTTGAAGCTAACCCTGTACCGATGTATGTATTTGATATGGAGAACGGGCAGTTTCTGCATGTTAATGATGCAGCCTGTGCAAAGTATGGGTATAGTAAAGAGGAGTTCCTGTCGATGAATATTGTAGATATCAGACCGCAAACAGAAAGCAGCAAGCTGCTGGACCTGAACAGCAAGATCAAAGCCAGAGATTATTCGGGGATAATGATCCATCTGAATAAAGCAAAACAAGTATTCCCGGTGGAAATTGAAACCAACCTGATCCGCTTTGAAGACAGAGACGCGAGACTGGTGCTTGCTACAGATGTTTCTGAGCGCATAACTTATATTGAGAAAATTGAGCGTCAGAACAAAAACCTGAAAGAAATTGCCTGGATGCAGAGCCATATGGTACGTGCCCCGCTGGCAAACATTATGAGTCTTACAGAATTCCTGATCAAATACCCGGGGGAGGATACACAGGAAACACTTACCTTTTTACATGACTCTTCGGAAAAACTCAACCTCGCCATTAAATCTATTGTAGGCCAGGCTGAAAGTTCGGGACTAACAAGCTAACTGCCCTTTGAAAGTAATACTAAAGGTAGTGCCTTCATTGATTTTGCTGCTCACCTCAATAGTGCCGCCCAGCGAAGTTATCTGTGATTTTGTAATATAAAGGCCAATCCCATTCCCATTTACATGGCTGTGAAAGCGCTGGTGCAGTCCGAACAACTCTTGTTTATTAGCTTCTAAATCCATCCCCAGCCCATTATCAGAAAAACTGAGCAAACAATTGTGCTGTTCGTCTTTTATCAGATTTACATTTACTTCCAGCAGCCTGTTATTATCCCTGTACTTGATGGCATTTGATAACAGGTTGGTTAATATGCTTTCCAGATAGCTTTTGTTAAATATGACATGGGAACAATCTGACTGATAAGTAAGCTTAATGCCTAGCTGCTCGATTTGTTCGGTAAAGCCGGAACATACTTTTTCAAATATTTCCCTGACATCTATACTTGCCAAATTCACCCCGTTTTTTTCTTTGAGGTTGAGCATATGTGTGAGGTCAACAATGGTTTCGTTTAATCTGTTTATAGCAGTTTTGAACAATGCTACTATTCCTATATTGTATTCATCGAGCAGATCGGTATCCAAAATATTGATTAAACCTGTGAGGTTGGATAATGGTGTCCGTAAATTGTGTGAAATGATATAGACCAACTGATCCAGCTCCTGGTTTAGGCGGGAAAGTTCTTTAATTGCAAGTTGCTGTTCGAGTTCGTTAATTTTGCGACTGGTAATGTTTCTGAATTTGTATACCAGTGCATGTATACTGTCATCGTCCAGGAAGTTGGTGATAGTGCCTTCTACCCATTCATATTCTCCCTGTTTATTAATATAGCGGAGTTCAAAATTAACAGGCAGGCAAGTTGTCAATAATATCTTTTCCTGGCTGGACTCCAGTAAGTACAAATCTTCGGGATGGACGATAGTACGCATATTGAACCGGGTGTATTCGGCTCTGCTAAATCCAAACAGTTGTTCTACTGCAGAGGAGACATGTATAATATCGCCTCCCTGAGTACTGAAAAATGTGAGTTCCTGACTTTTTTCTATAAAATTGAGGAATTCGTTATTTATTCCAATATGCCCTATCATATCACTTTGATTATGTGTAGTAGAATGTACCTAAGTTTTTGTCTACTAATAACTTATTCACTCTAAAATATTCAATCGTCCTGACAATTTCCCATATTTTTGATAATCGATAATAAATTGGGACTCATAATTCACATTTTTTAACTCTGAATGAACGAAATGAACACTTGTTTAATTACAGGCAGGTTTAAATGTGGATAAAAAATTCTATCTTGGATTTAAGATCGAAAGCTGTGATTTTCTTTTTTGCGAAAAGAACCAATCTTATAACTAGCTTTGTATCGTCAAAATTGTTGACCTGAACCCGCTTATGATTAATTTACCATCACTTGAAAATGAAGCTGACAGACTTGCTGCGCTTTATGTGTTGGAAATTCTGGATACTGTAGAAGAAGACGAGTTTGATAACATTGTCAGGCTTGCCTGCATCATTGCGTCTGTACCTGTAGCTGCAATTACATTTGTGGATCGGGACAGGATCTGGTATAAATCACAACTGGGTTTAGGGATTAA
>Ga0247814_10000844_pt1 | contig 20656 bp, 19 predicted proteins | sample UWRJL179409R1_FD_179947 | JGI IMG/M metagenome (GOLD analysis project Ga0247814, IMG submission 179947) | Plant litter microbial communities from Arlington Agricultural Research Station in Wisconsin, United States - UWRJ-L179-409R-1 | ecosystem: Environmental > Terrestrial > Plant litter >... | reverse complement strand
TCCGGCACCACGGGAAGCATTGTAAAGGCAGCCGAAAAAGCAATAGCGGTAGGGGCAAACCTTGTGGCGTTAACTACTAATACTACAGCTCCGCTGGCACAACTGGCGCACCATGTGGTATACATTCCCGCAGCCGAAAAAGAAGATCACGGCGGCGACAGGTCTAAACAATATGCAGGAAGCCTGTTCGAACAGTTTTTACTGCTTTTAACCGATGCTGTTTTCCAGTCGCTTTGGAAACTGGATACCACCCCGGCAGAAGAGCTTTGGAAACGCCACGCCAACTTAGAATAACCGAATTTAAATTTTAATAGTAAATAAATACCATCATGGCAAAATTACAAGTAGCAATAGATTTATTGACCACTGAAGAAGCATTAGCATTAGCAGCAAAAGTAGCTCCTTATGTAGATATCATAGAGTTAGGAACACCGCTTATAAAAAATATGGGATCGGCTGTTATTACGGCAATGAAAGCGGCACACCCTGACAAACTGGTTTTTGCCGACCTTAAAACGGCCGATGCAGGCGAACTTGAAGCGGACATCGCGTTTAAAGCAGGTGCCGATTTAGTAACCGTTATGAGCACTGTAGGTAACGCAACAATTATAGGTGCCGTTAAAGCAGCAAAAGCACATGGTAAAGGTGTTGTGGTAGACACCATAGGTAACCCCGACCGTGTTAAGCGCGCACAGGAAGTTACAGAACTGGGTGTGGAATTTGTAGAACTACACGCAGGCCTTGACGAGCAGTGGGCACCGGGTTATTCTATACAGGTATTAATAGACGAGGCTGCACGCGTAGGTGTGCCGGTATCTGTAGCAGGTGGGGTAAATATAAACAATGTTGCAGCAGTAATAAAGGCAGGGGCACAGGTTGCTGTTGCAGGTGCAGCAATTTATGGTGCAGAAGACCCTGCGGCAGCGGCAAAAGCGCTTCGTGAGGCTATTGATGCGGCTTAATTATAAAGCTGTTTCTTAAAAAATAATAGGGCTGCCTAAAAAGTTAGTTTCCTGCAACAGTGATAAATTATAAACCTTTGGGTTTTATAATTTGCTGTAATGTAAGAAGCATATTTACTTTTTTAGGCAGCCTTTTAGTTTCCAACAATTGAACTCATCCTGACTTTTTCGCTTCAATCAAAAAAGTCAGGAGGAGTTCATTTACAAAAACCTATTCTTTAATAACTTTAAACGTTTCTGTACCGCCGTTTTCAAGCTGTACGTTTACTATATACATCCCTGCAGAAAGCAATTGCATGTTTACAGTAGTGCCATTAGCAGTATAGCCTTTTACTTCGCGGCCGTCTATGGTATAAAGGGCAACTTTACTTATCGCGCTTTGGCTTTGCAGTTGCAAAACATCTTTCACCGGGTTAGGGTAGTAATGTACTTTAGCAATTTGCGGTGCATTGGTACTTAAAGTCTCGGTGCAGTAGCCGCCTACAGTAAATACCTGGTTTACACCTGTATTTTGAACCCAGTTGGTTCCCCCGTCATACGACCTGTATGAGAAAACGCCTATAGCCGGTGCCGTGGTAGATTCCCAAACCATAAGGTCGCTAAAAGAAAGGGTAGGGGTTATCTCTATAAAATAGGTGCCTGCGGTAAGGGCAACAGGCTCATTAAATTTAAAATTTGTAGATACAGTTGCCACATCAGATCGCGATCCGGGATACGGCCTGTTACCATTAAACTCTTCATAATCCGGGCCTTTATTTGTAAAGCTATACAACACCTCTCCCGGAACAAAAAACTGTGAACTCCTTATTTTTATAGTGGCATTAACCAGGGTGCCAAGCATAAGGGCACTAAATTTAAAATCGGTTAGGTAAAAAGTAGTGTTTGGCGCTACTACAAAATCATCTGCTAAGGTTAGCAATTGCCCCAGTTCTAAAAAATGTGTGCCGCCCTCATAGTTGTTAGACGTGTTGCCCTGGCTGCATACATCGCCATATTCCGGCTGCTCTTCTCCGGTAGGGGTGCAGGTGCCCAACACCTGGAATACTTTACTGTAGTATCCGCCGCCGCCCCACGGGTTGTCTTCAAAACTGCCGTAGTCAAACATTCCATAAGTTTGCGATTCGCCGGTAATTTCCCACCATGCCCCATTAGCATCGCCACCATTGGCAGCAGCCCTTAAAAAATATTTCCCTGCGCCAAGAACTACAGCTGCCGGCAGGTTTACTGTAATGGTATAGGTATCAAGGTCGCCCTCTTCAATGTTGTAGGCAAGCACCTGGCTGGTTGGTATAAGGTTGTCAAAAGATTGTATAACACTGCCGGGAAGGCCTTCTTCTTCATTTAAAAAGGCAAGGTTTACATGGTTAAGGCCTGCCGCTCCTTTTAAGATGTTTATGGTAACGCTGCCGGCTGCAAAAGAAGTACCAAAAGGCACATCAAAATCGGCGGCGCCAACGTATTCATACATGCCCCCGGAAGAAATATTTTCTCCCATACCTGTAGTGTCAGACACCGGGCCAAAGTTGCAGGTTTCCTGTGCAAAGGATAATAGCGTACCTGCGAGTAGTAATGTGGTAAATAATTTTTTCTTCATAACGGTTTAAATTTTTCTGAAGCTAAAATTAGAGATTACCATAACGCAGTGTTACGTGTAGTCTTTCAAAATATCATATTTTAAAACACAAAGAAAAATAAAATGCTAAATAACAATAGTTTAAAAAAGCAAGTAGTTAGCCCGTTGGGTTAAGCTTTTCTTCCTCACGTAAAAATACGGATGGCGATATACCTGTTACTTTTTTAAATACGGTAGAGAATGCGCTGTGCGAAGTAAAGCCGCAATCTTCGGCCAGGTAGCTTATCTTGTAATTTCCATATTCACGCCGGTCATGAATTTTACGGCAAATGTACCGAATGCGCAGCTCGTTAATATAGGTGTTAAAATTACTGTCTTTATGGGCTTTTATAACCGCCGAAAGATATGCAGGGTTTGTTTTAAGCTGTACCGCAAGCAGCGATACTGTAAGCGCAGGGTTACGGAAACCTTCTTCTGCCTCAAACTTTTTAAGGCCTTCCAGTATTTCTGTTTCTACTGATGCAGGTATGGAATAAACCGGTTGAGTTTCCGGCTCTATATCCTGCTCCTGCGGCAGCGAGAATTGTACCTGCCCCTGCAGCCTTGCTATTACATCCCTGTACAGCGCCCTTTCTTTCTTTTTAGTACGGCTGAGGTAAACAATGGTGCCAATGCTTAAAATAACTAAGCCACAAATAGCATACAAAAGCCAGGTATTTTGCTGCTGCGATTGCTGTACCGAATCTGTCAGGCCTTTTTGCTCTACATCTATAGCTGTGGTTATGGCCTCGCGCTCATGCCCCTGCACGCTATCGCGCAATGCTATGTGCTTTTCGTTATACAATGTATAATTGGCATTATCGCCAATGCTTTTGTAATTGCGCGATAGCTTAATATAAATTTCTGATTTAAGCGACCTGATATCAAAACCCGGCGATTTTAATATACCCTGAAGCGTATCTATAGCTCTTTTATAACTTCCGCGCATGCCGTAAACATCGGCCAGTGCCGAATTTATAAAGTATCGGAGCTCGGGGTTTTTAGTATCTTTAATTAACAGTGCCCTGTTTAAATAACTTTCTGCCGAATCCGGCTCTTTCATCCACCCATACGAGTTGCCAATATTGTACAACGATCGGCGGTAATGGTAGGTATGATCTGCCTTTACGTTTTTAATGAGGTTAAATTCGCGCAGGGAGTTCCTGTAATTTTTATTGGCCGACTTAAAATCTTTTTCATTAAAATCGAGGTTGCCCATTTCAAGGTAGCTTAGCGCTTTTAAAAGGTATTGCTTTTCGCCACGGGGCATTTTACCTATATGTTCTATGGCGCGGTTTAAGTAAGGGCGCGCCTTATCGCTTAAATTAAGGTACGAATATAAATTGGCTATAGAGCCGTTGCCCTGGGCCATCATCTCTTCATCGCCTGATTCTTCAGCTATGTCTTTAGCCTTAAAAGCATACGCAATAGATTTATCAATTTGGTTAACCTGGAAATAAGACACCGATATTGTTTCTAAAACGCTAAACTTCTGCTTGTAAGAATTGGAAATATTTAAAATGTAGTTCCCGGCTTTTAATATCTGTGCCGTATCTTTTGCGGGGATGCCATATAAAACCACCTCAGTGCTGTCGGCTTTTTTTTGCAGCGTGCTTTGTGCCAGCAAAGGCGTGAGCATGAGCAACAAAAGCCAAACAAATATATATCTGTATATAAACATTATAATTACCTCCTTACTAAATTGCGGTTTATTAACCTACCGCCTAAAACGCTAAATTTAAAGTTTTACATATAAACTACACAAGGTATACGGAAATTTATTTGATTTTTAATTCTGTTGGTTTTAAAGATATACCGCAAAGGCTCGCAAAGGGGACGCGAAGATTCACAAAGAAAGAAAGTTCGCAACTATGTTTCGAGGATACAAAGCGTTGCTTTAAAAGATACTGAAAATGCTGCACTACCCAAATAAAGAACGCTCTGCATTTTTGTGCTAAAGGCGCAGTCCCTATTATAATTAGCAGCTGGCCTGACTTTGCGAATCTTAGCGCTACCTGTGAGCGCCTTCGCGGTACAAGCCACGAACTTGTAGCACAATAACCATAAGAATCCGGAAGATGTTTTTAAAACACACTTTTCAAAAAACAAAAAATTACTACCTTTGCTTTATATGGCAATGATGTCTGCCTTAAACCGCCCGCAAATTTTATTTGTAGCTGATGACGTCTATATAATGGCTTATGCCACAATAGATGTATTATAATCAACGTACCAAATGACAAATCAAAATTTTACAAGACACCTTGCAGCCTTTAAACAATTTCCTGTACTGTTTTATTGCCTTAAGTGGCTGTTGCTTGCCTTAGCCATAGGATTTTTAACGGGCTGTGCATCGGCATTTTTCCTTACCGGGTTAAACTGGGTTACCCACTGGCGCGAAACACACCCGTGGATTATTGCCCTGTTACCTTTGGGTGGCCTCTTAATTGGGCTTACGTATCACTACCTGGGCAGTAACATAGTAAAAGGCAACAACCTTTTGCTTGAAGAACTGCATACCCCAAAACAAATAATCCCTTTTAAAATGGCACCTTTAGTGCTGTTTGGTACACTGGCAACACACCTGTTTGGAGGTTCGGCAGGGCGTGAGGGCACGGCAGTGCAAATGGGTGGCGCCATTGCCGACCGTTTTACGCACTGGTTTAAACTCGGCAACACAGACAGGCAAATTATCATTATTATGGGGATAAGCGCAGGGTTTGCATCGGTATTTGGTACACCCATAGCCGGGGCTATTTTTGCGCTGGAAGTTATGATTATAGGAAAACTGCGCTACAATGCTTTAGCGCCCGCTTTCCTGGTTGCCTTTATTGCTAATTATTCCTGCAATATCTGGAATGTTGCCCACACGCATTATGCTATTCCGCTTGTTCCTGATATGACGCTGCAAAATATTGCATATACTATAGGGGTTGCGGTGCTTTTTGGTTTGGCGGCATTGCTGTTTAGTAAATCGGTACATTTTTTCAGCCAGCTTTTTAAAAGTATAAAATACCCTCCGTTGCGCCCTGTTCTGGGAGGGATCTTAATAGCTTTAACCGTGTATTTTTCAGGTACAACAAAATACATTGGCCTTGGTATACCCACTATTGTAGAATCGTTTACGGTTGCACAGCCTTCTTATGTATTCCTTTTAAAACTATTGCTTACTACATTTACACTTGGTGCCGGCTTTAAAGGTGGAGAGGTTACCCCGCTGTTCTTTGTTGGGGCTACATTGGGCAGTGCGCTGTTCTTAATTGTACCATTGCCTATGGCGTTACTGGCAGGTATGGGTTTTGTGGCGGTGTTTTCGGGTGCAACAAACACGCCTGTCGCATGCACTTTTATGGGCATGGAATTATTCGGGATAGATTGCGGCATTTACATTGCCCTTGCCTGTACTGTGGCGTATTTTGTTTCAGGTAATAAAGGTATTTATTCGTCGCAGGTTGTGGGCGGGGCAAAGGGGTATGTTTATGGAAGGTTTGTTAAGTAAGACTAAATATTGTTATATTTATTGCAATTAAGTCCAAACTAAATAAAGTGATAAATGAATAATTTGACCAACTCAATTGCATTTTCAATTTTCTCTAATAAAGGAATTTTCAGTTTATTATTAGGCTCTGGTATTTCGAGAAATTCAGGAATTCCAACTGGCTGGGATGTTGTAACTGATTTAATAAAGAAATTAGCTACTCTTGAAGGCGAAGATGTATCACCTGACCCTGCAACTTGGTTTGAAACAAAGTATAGTCAGGAAGCAGATTATTCAAATATTCTGGAAAAAGTTGCAAACACAACATCTGAAAGACTGAATATAATGAGACCATATTTTGAATCGTCAGAAAGTGATATCGAGCAAGGATTAAAAGAACCTTCAATAGCGCATCGCTCTATAGCTAAATTAATTAAGAAGGGATACATTAAAGTAATCATTACAACAAATTTTGACAGGCTTTTAGAAAAAGCAATTCGCCTTGAAAATATTGAAGCCCAAGTTATCCGGCATCCAAACGATATAGAAGGTTCTTTACCATTAGTTCATAGCCCATTTACCTTACTCAAAATAAATGGAGACTATCTCGATAACAGATTTCTAAATACAAAAGCTGAATTAACTTCTTATGAGAATAGTCTCAATAGTTATGCTCTAAAAATAATTAATGACTACGGATTAATTTCTTGTGGCTGGTCTGCTAAATGGGATATTGGGTTAATAAATATTATAAAAAAAGTGAGAACTTTCGATTTAGTAATTATTGGACACATGTAAATAACTGCGAACCTGAATTAAATGAAATCGCAAACCATAGAAAAGGAAAAACATCTCAAATTTTAAGTGCAGATAATTTTTTTAGAGAAATTTTAGATAAAGTTGAGGCACTAGAATCTTTGAATGATAATGATCCATTGAGTGCTGATATCGCTGTTGCAAGATTGAAAAAATATATTGCCAACGAAGAAGGTAGAATTTTGCTATATGACCTATTAATAAATGAGGTTGAAAATATTCGAACCAAATTTAATAAAATCTCCAACATAGGCTTATATCCTAATAGAGAAAATCTTAAACCCAAATTAGATTATTTTTTAGAGAATTTGGATATTCTGATTCCGTTGGTAATTAATGGAGTTTACTGGTGCAAACAATATCATCATCAATATTTTATTGACGTTATGAGACGGATTTCGCAACCACAATTAAGCAATGGGTCAAGACATGACGATACAGTTAATTTTGAATACTTACCTTCATCACTACTATTTTATGCTATTGGAATAACTGCCGTAATCAAACAGGACTTCGAATTATTAAATTTGTTTTTTAATATAAAGATTCAAAGAATAGACAATAACGATTCTGAAAGCATATATTTAATTGAAACACTCCAGCCAAACAAAATACCAAGGGATATATTTAATGAAATAATAAATCAAAGTTATAAAACACCCGTAAGCACATATTTAAGGCTCCATTTGCGACCATTTTTTCAGAAAATTATGTTTAACGATAAAGAATATACAAATGTTTTCGACATCTTTGAATATTTAATTTCTTTAAACTATATGCATTTAGTGAAGTCAAATTATTCAACTTGGGCACCATGGGGAGAATATAAATGGAGAAATGATCAGTATTATAAAACAGATAGTTTTTTGAGTACTTTTTTGAATGATAAAAAAGAAGGTATTCAGTTAGCTATTAACTCAGGAATGTTCGACGGATCAACTGAAACTTATGATTTAACTAATTTAAAGCTTAAGGAATTTTTAAACCAAATACACATATAGTAGTTTAAGTTAATATGAATGCATTTATTTATGCAGATGCTTAACAGCCCCCGATTGAAGCGGAAATCCTTTTTGCGAGAAAGATTGAAGCAAAAACGGAAACATGAATCGCTGAAACTGCACTAACTTTCGCTACAAATAAAAGGCGCAGCAAAATGCCGCGCCGTTTATGTTTTATGTAAGACGTATCTATCCATTTTCTATAAGTTAGACGTTGCAGTGCAACGTCTCTACCCTTTATAATGACCTCAAATTCAACTTACTGTTGTTTTTACTAAAACCAAAGTAAATAACAAGGCCTATAAGCAGCCATACGGTAAAGTAGATCCAGTTCCAAACACTAAGCTGTGCCATCATGTACAGGCAGCAAATTAAGCCTAACAGCGGTATAAGCGACAGGTTTTGGCGGTATGCCCAAACCGATAGGAACACCAGCGATATAAGGAATATCCACATGGGTATCTTGTGCTTAAACAGGCTAAAACCGCTTTCATACTTAAGGTCGTCGGCTATTGGCAATTCAGAAACTAAACGTTTATATTGTGCGGGGTCGCTTTCGTAGTTTGCCAGTATGCTTTCTAAATCCTGGCTTCCGGTAGCTACATCGCGTGCAAGCAATGAGTTGTATACTTCGGTAGTCTGTTCTTTACTAAGCGATGTTACAATAGTTGCAGGGCTGTTTACCTCTTTAGTATTAGTAACAAAAGCCACTACACCTTCTTTATTATAAACGTATGATAACGCTAAGCCCACAACTAAGCCTATGCCCATTATGTATTTAGAGTTTACATACGGCGTTTTAAACTTACCACGCGGTATATTGGGTTTGTTTTGCAGTACCAAAACTCCTGCACATACCAGTACAAAAGCAAATAGGGTACCTATACTGCACAGGTCGGTCACCATGGTAAGGTTAAGGAATAGTGCCGGTACCGCCACCACAAAACCGGTAACTATTGTTGCGTAAGACGGTGTCTTAAACTTAGGGTGCACCTTGCTGAAACGTTTTGGCAGCAGGCCGTCGCGGCTCATGCTCATCCATATACGGGGCTGCCCCATCTGGAATACCAGCAGTACGCTTGCCATAGCAATTACGGCGCTAACGGCTATAATGCCGCTCATCCATTTAAGGTTAAGTTTAGTAAATACAAATGCCAGCGGGTCGCCCACATTAAGTTCGCTGTACGGTACCATACCGGTAAGCACGAGGGCGATTATTACATAAAGAACAGTACATATTATAATGGCCCACATCATGCCTCGCGGAAGGTCACGCTGTGGGTTCTTGCATTCTTCGGCAGTAGTAGATATAGCATCAAAACCTATGTAGGCAAAGAACACGGCCGACACCCCTTTAAGTACTCCCGATGCTCCATTAGGCGCAAACGGATCCCAGTTGGCAGTATCTACATAAAATATACCTACGGCAATAACTAACAATATAATACACAATTTAACCACCACCATAAGGTTACTGGCATTGCGCGATTCTTTCATGCCGCGGTACACAAGTGCGGTTATTATGATGATTATAAGCAGGGCAGGGAGGTCGGCAACTAAATGGAACGATCCTATTACGGGCGATGTTGTCCAGGCGGTATAGGCAGCCTGCAATCCGGCGTCAAGGTTTTCGAAGGTTTTGCCGGCGTTCATTAGCGCGGTAGCATCGGTAAAGCCGTTAGAGGCAGTAAGGTAATCCATTTGTACCCATTGCGGCAGGTGTATGCCCCCGCTGTCCAGCAGCCCGGTAAAATAATCACTCCAGGATATGGCAACGGTAATGTTGCCTATGGCATATTCCATAATCAATGCCCAGCCAATGATCCACGCCACGAGCTCGCCAAAAGCTACATAGCTGTAGGTATATGCGCTGCCCGATACCGGCACCATACTGGCAAACTCGGCGTATGCAAAAGCGGCAAAACCACAGGCCAGGGCCGTAAAAAGAAAAAGGAAAATTACGGCAGGGCCACCATCGGCACTGGCTTTACCTATGGTACTAAATATACCTGCCCCTATAATGGCGGCTATACCAAAGGCGGCAAGGTCCCTAACACCAAGGTGTCGGCCCAGGGAATCATGCCCGTCTGAGTTTTCTACCTGGTTTAATATGTCCTGTACGTTTTTTTTTCTGAAAAGATCTTTTAATGCCATTATAGGTTGATTAGTTGAGCAGCTAACAAATATAAAAACTTATCGCAAAAAAAAGCACCATACATTTGGTTAATTCTTAATCTTTTCTTAATTTATATTAGATAGGGAATTTCTATATCTTAATAGAGAAATATGATACATATCATTTTTGATATAGAGAGATGTAATGTATTTTTGTAAAACGAAAATCAAAATACTAATCACTAAAACAACTTACATATGTCATTCGTAGGAAAAAAATTCCCAAACATTACAGTAGACGCTATTTCTGAAATGGGCGATAACCTTAAGATCAACATTCTTGAAGAAGCAGTAAACAACAAGAAAAAAGTGTTATTGTTCTGGTATCCAAAAGACTTTACATTTGTATGCCCTACAGAGCTTCACGCTTTCCAGGCTGCCCTTGGCGAGTTCGAAAAAAGGAACACTACAGTTATAGGTGCATCTTGCGACACTAACGAAGTACACTTTGCATGGCTTAACACACCTAAAGATAAAGGTGGTATAGAAGGTGTTACCTACCCAATACTTGCAGATACTAACAGGAACCTTGCTAATGCACTTGATATTCTTGATATAGAATCTTCTGACTTTAATGAAGAAACAGGAACTGTAGTTCTTGAAGGAAGCAATGTTACTTACCGTGCTACATACCTTGTAGACGAAGATGGTAAAGTATTTCACGAAAGTGTAAACGATATGCCTCTTGGCCGTAACGTAAACGAATACCTAAGGCTTGTAGATGCTTACACGCACGTACAGGTTAAAGGTGAGGTTTGCCCGGCTAACTGGGAAGAAGGTAAAGAAGCCATGACGGCCGACCGTAGTGGTGTTGCTTCTTACTTAGCTTCTAACTAATTATAAACTAATAACAAAAACCATCATGTTACAGGAACTTGAAAAAGATAATTTGGCAGAGATCGTATCCGGTGCACCGGTTGTTGTAGTACAATACTCGGCAGGATGGTGCGGCAACTGCAGGATCATGAAGCCAAAGTTTAAAAAACTGGCCAGTGAGAACGACGGCATTACTTTTGTACTTGCCGATGCCGAAAATTTCCCTGAATCGCGCAAGCTTGCCAAGGTAGATAACCTGCCCACGTTTGCAACATTTAAAAACGGCGTACTTGTAAACCAGGTACAAACAAATAAAGTTGAAGTTTTAACCGATCTTGTACATGAAGTTACCAGTAATTAAGCACTTAACTCAATTTATTGAGGATAACGACCAGGACTATGTTATAGAAGCCCTGGAGGTGCTGGAGGCGCTTACCGAAGTTCCGTCGCTTAAAGACGAAGAGCTGGACGTTGTGGGAGAACTTATCTCTAACATGTATGGCGCGCTCGAGGTAAACAAAATGATAAAAGAAGGAATGGACAAAAAAGCCGCGCTTAATGCATTTATGATGCGCGTGCTTGGTGCCATAGATAAAAATTAAATTTATATTTTAGAATTCAGATAAGGAACGCTCTCAGTAATGAGGGCGTTTTTTTATACCTTAGCACGTATACATATCCTTATATGCTACAAACAAACAAAACCTTAATCGTACTTGTGCTTTTTAGTGCCTTAGTGTTTATAACTGTTGCCTGTAAAAAAGATCCCAACACGAAAGAACCAGGGAATACTGTAAATACAGATACCCTGAACGAAATTACCCAACCTAAAAAACCTAAAAAAATAAATGTTATACATGTACTAGATACCCTAATTGAAGGTAACCATATAGCTGTAAACTGGTTTGAAAGAGGGAAGATTGAAGTATATAGAAATACAACATCAGATAGTATACACTGGTTTTCATTTGGAGATTTTGCCGATGAGCGCAACCATGCTGCCATAATTTTACCCGACCATACCAAAGCCGAAAAAATAGTAGTTAGTAATGATATGATATTATTCTCTGTTGTTGATTTTAAAGGCCGGGGCGCATTGTTTCGTGTGAATATATCCGACAATGGAAGTTTAAAATTTGCGGCTTCTACATCCGGATGCATTAATCCGGTAATAAGGCAATCGCGTTTTATTTATGTAAATTTGAACGAGAACCTCGCAGTAAATAATGGCGGAGATACAATGACAGATTCTGAAACCCCGAATGAATATGTAACGCTATATGAATATTCATTAAAAGGAGAATGCACCAAAGAAGGAAAAACCTATAAACTCCCTAAACAAAAATTGGAGGAAAAAAATATAGATTTTTATAGTGAAAATCCTGAAAGCATATTTACGTTTTACGCCGGTTATAACCTTAATAAAAGAATTTAGACCAAAACCTTTTAATTTTGTAACATCAAATTTTTCTGCTCTTTGATTTGGCTCTTTTTTTTCCTGTCGTTCTCATTGGTTAAAAACCTCTTTAAAATTAATCACATTGGTTAAAACTTTAGCTTTGCCATGCACTAAAACAACAAATGCTCCCTTACAGCAGCATTTAATTTGTTGCAGGCTGAGAGGGACTTCAGTGAACATTTTTCGAAATATAAGCATCTTTACTAAAAACTGAGCTTAATTTTATCCTTATTTTTTTTCGGTTTCAATTTGTATTCCTGAACATAACGCTCTAAAAGTTCCTTTTCATATTCCCCGTCTTCGGCAGGGTAACGCAGGTTTGGCGCAAGTTTTTCTGATTCTTTAGCACATTGCCAAACGATGCTTTCTCCGCAAGGCACAATTAATGGAGTTTTGGAAAAGACTGCATCTTTATACGCTTTTTTAGCATCTATTAATTTCCAGCCATTTGCCGTTAAAGCGTTTAATAAATCATCCAAGAACAATGAATTTAATAGGGAATGATGTATTAGAAGCGTATGCCTGATGTTTTTTTTGAATACAAGTTGCGCTAAATAATCATAGTAATTTGCGCGGTCTAAAATGTGCTTTATATAATATTCTTTGTAAGGCGTCAGGTCGGCATTGCTGTCTTTCTTAAGTACTATAGCAATTTGCTCGTCGATATACCAATCAGAAGCATCAATGGTTACCAGCCCGTTTTTGTAGCCGTTCTTATTCATAGCCATTCTCATTGAATCCCGCTTATCCCCGGTATTACCCTCCTTTAAATATGGAAACCTGAAAAGCTTGGTGTAGTTTTTAAAATTACGGATAATACTATCGCCCTTGTAAAAATCGGCAATAAAGATGCTGCCCGTTTTGGACTTTGAATTATAGTAAAAGTGTGAATACGAGTGATTGCATATTAAATGGTTCTTGTTGTCCCATTTCCGTAGCAACGTTTTCCCATTAGCATCATCAACCCTCATACCGCAAACAAATAGCGCTACCTTGAGCTTATGCTTATCAAGCGTCTTTAAAATAGCATCGTCTCTTTGCTTCCAGCTTAATATTGGTGTTTCCGCAGTGTTGGGGTCATCTAATGTTATTGCCAATTCCTTTTGCCCAAACGCGCTTATTTGCATCACGATAAATAACACACTGGTGAAAATGATTCTGATTTGTCTTTGCTGCACTTCTAACAAGGTTTTAATTAATCCCACGATTGCTTAAACGAAAGAAAAGCATTTTAAGTACGTAGATAAATATTTTTGTAAGAAGTACAATTAACTTGTTGCTTTGATTTTAAAATTTTAACTGTAAAGATTCTATATTACCCATCGGGTAGCTAACCTTCTTTACGTATTGATAACAAGTTATTTGAACTGATACCGTGCAATTGCCCGGCGCTATAACCTTAAGAACTCTTTGATGCGCTAATGTATCCAACGAAAATTATACGTTAAGCGATTCTGTATATTCCCATAGTATGGGCAGGATAATTGATGCTAAAAACGTTAGTCTGTATATGTTGAAGATCCTTATAAATTACTAATAATATTAAACCTTAAAGAGTTTTACGAAAAGGATAAACCTTACAAGCCAAAGTATACAAAGCAACTTGATAAGCTGAATACTATTGTTGAAGAATCGATGAAAAGCAAGGTATTCCTGTACAATAACCATGGCAGCAGTAAAAAAGTTTTTAATTTAATAGCTGCCGAAAAGAATGATTACATTTATATTGAGAAAATAAATTTGTATTTATACGACCTGTCAGTCCTAAAATATGACGGGTTAGTATTGAGGATTTTAGACCAGTATGAATATTTTTACAAAAGTAACATTTCACAAAACTAAAATTATTATTTTAATAGGAACGCTCTCAGTAATGAGGGCGTTTTTTTGTGAAATTACGTTTTGATTCTATTAGTAGAATAAGGTATTTTGCAGTATTCAAATATGATTTATAATGGAATACTTTTTCAGGCAGGCAACTGCAAACGACATACCTCAAATATGGGAAATACTTGCAGCAGCCATAGAGCGCAGAAAGCAGGATGGCAGCAACCAGTGGCAGGACGGATACCCTAACCCAGAAGTTATTGAAAAGGATATTGAAAACAACATTGGTTATGTGCTGACTGACGGAGACTCAATTATTGGTTATTGTGCCGTTCTTATAAATGATGAGCCTGCCTATGCCGACATAACAGGTAAATGGCTTACCCAGGGTGATTTTGTGGTATACCATAGGGTGGCAATTTCTGCGCACTATCTGGGTAAAGGGCTGGCACAAACACTGCTAAAACACATTGAAGGCCTTGCGCTGGCAAAAAACATAACCAGCCTTAAAGTAGATACTAATTTTGATAATAGCGGCATGCTTAAAATACTCGACAAACTTGGCTATGTGTATTGTGGCGAAGTATTTTTTAGGGGATCGCCACGAAAAGCTTTTGAGAAAGTATTGCTCCCGCAGTAAAAACAAAAATGCCCTTAGTAATGAGGGCATTTTTGTATAAAGTTTGCAGTAGTGGTACTAATTTCCCATCCTCACATCCTTCATGCTTTGCTGATCTAAGCTTATGTCTTCAAAATAGCTGGTGCTGCCGGTATCTACGGGGCACTGTGCACTAACTCCCATCCAAATTTCTTTTGGGTAGTTGTTTTTATACAGGCGCACCATCTGCCAGTTCTTTTTATCCATAGAATAGTAACTTGCCACAGTTCGCGTATCCGATGCTATTTTCATATACGCCCACTTACTTTGCATAACATCATGGTTATTATCGTCTGATGTGCCAATGGTGCGAACCGATACTATGCGGTGCTCGCCGCGTTCACCCTGTTCAAAACATAGCTTTTGCCAAAAATTATCATGCACGTAAATATACAGCACGCCGGCATTATACAGCCCTTTTTCTGTAAATCCCGGGGTTACTTTAGCTATTAGCGTAAATGGTTTTGTATTATCTACTTTGGCCAGTAAAATAGGGGCGGTATTGTTAGAAAGCTGGTTGTCGGGATCAGAAAAATAGTCTTTTTTCGCTCCTACTTTAAATGTTATCTTCCCGTTGGCATCGGCTGTAGCAAGAGTGTCTGCGCCGTTAACCGATTTTGTAAAATGAATGTTCGCAAGCTTTACATCGCAGGGAACGCCATTTACACGTGCCGAATCGGTAGCGGTTTTACTTACAGTTGTTTCTGTAGTTGGCACTTCTGTTTTATTGTTATTACAGCTGCATAAAAGAAATACTCCTAATAATGCGCCAATGCCCGAAAATTTTATTTTCATAAATGTTTATATTTAGTTGTACGAAAAAACATATTTTCGCTTTGTAAAGGTAAAATTGCCGGCTTGTAGTGGCAATACCTAAAATTAACCATTTTAAGTTAACTATGGCAAATACATCGGTGCAGGAACAATTAACGGCTACATTACTGGATCAGGTTTTTGTGCATGATGAACAAAAGGATGCTATGTTGCATGAATATAAAAAACTTGCAGGGGCATATATAAATATAGACCATAGCATAGCAGTGCTCTCTGATTTTCAGGCCGACAAAAGCTATATATATGTAGGCAGCTTTGGAAAAATATTTGGTATGGAATCCGGTAACATTGTTATTGATTCTGCTTTTGAAGAATGTATCTTCAGCAAGATACACCCGGACGACCTTACCGAACGTCATATTTTAGAGCTAAGTTATTTTCGGTACCTAAAAAAACAGCCGGTACAGGAACGCGAAAAATACAGTACGTTTAGCCGTATACGTGCCTGCAATACCGTTGGTGACTATTGTTACGTTAACCACCGGAACATTTATTTGAAAACGCTGCCTAACGACGGTGTATGGCTGGCGCTTTGTACTTACGCGCCGTCGGCCGATGTAAGCCTGAGGCCGGGCATAGACGGAAAAATAGTTAACAATGAGACAGGTGAGGTTATTTCGTTTGAAAATTATAAAGATTACGGGCAGGGGTTGCTTAGTAAGCGTGAAACAGAGGTGCTTACCCATGTAGCCAAAGGTATGGGCAGTAAACAAATTGCCGAACAGCTAAATATTGCTGTGCATACCGTGCGCCGCCACAGGCAGAATATTATACATAAAATGCAGGTTGCTAATACTGCCGAAGCTGTAAAGACCTGTATAGTTATGGGGATTATTACAATTTGATGATCTGCAAAACATTCCCGAAGAGAATTTTGAATTACTATTTTTTAGTATCTTTAATATACTAAAAACTGCTCATGGGAAAAGTATTTCAGTACGCTTTATCTGTTATAATGATTATTTCCTGCATTAGTTGTGGTAATAACAATGTTATTATAGAGCCTGTTGATGCAGAATTTAACGAAAGTATTCTATCGGGTAAAGGTTTAGACCCCAACCTTTTTAGCCGCAAGGATATTTCACTATACTATGAGATAGGTAATTATGAAGAATTTTCTCCTCATAGTTTAAAGGTGGAGCTTGAGGGCTATATAATAGCAAACTTTAAGGTAAATGAAATAGCTAAATTCAGGGAGGTGAATTTTATATTTTACAGGAAAAAGTTATTCAAAGATTATTCTAAAAACCTTTACAGGCTGGTACAGGAAAGCGACAGCGGATTTTTAGACGAGTATAAAGAAGACTTTGTTGGCGCAGTTTCTTTTAAACGATTAGATGGAAATCCCGTAAAGCTTGTACAGGACATAACCGTATATAATATTGAATACGATTTGTTTGGTCATTCAGATACATTAATTGTACACCCATAATACTTATGAGAAAAATAGCTTCAGCACTTTTAATACTACTCACAATACTGTCGTGCAAACAGCAGGAAACATCTTTAAACTATACCGGCACATGGCTGCAACTTAAAAAGACAGGCAGCAATTATGTAATTACAGATTGCGGTTACCCCGGCGAAAGCATGGTAATTACTGCTACATCTATAATGAATAAAGGTATTATGGAAGATTTTGAACTAACCATACACCATACTAAAGAGCAGGATAACAGCATACTTTTATTTACAGATAAATCTGAAAACACTTATTACAAGTTTACATGGGCAGATGAGCAAAAAGGTATTGCCCAATGGGATGTAAAATATGAAGGCAGGCCGGCAACCGTTAACTATTTTGTAACCGAACAAGGCAGTAAAAACATAAAAAAAGTAAAGGGCGATGGTACGGATTGTATTACTAATCAAGATGTGGGCGATGTGGCTAACGATACTTTTACCACTGCCGATGGCAATATAACAATTACCGCAGACGATGGCAATTGCATTACCATAAAAGATAAAGCAGGCAAACAATTGTATGAAAACTGCTGGGAAGTAAGCTTTGTAAAGCTGCGCCACACACCGGGAAACTTTTTGCCACTAACATTTATAAGCGGTAAGAATGCCCTCGATATTGATTTTTATAAAGATAGCGAAGACTGGGTTTCTAAAAAGGCAACCTGGTTTGATGCTACAACAGAGGGCAGTAAGGGCAAAACTGCCCCTGCTAAGATACACCTTACTACTTTTGATTTTGATGCTGTTGCTGTAATTTTTCAGGATAACCCCGGGCAATAGTTTAGGGTTTAAAAACAAATACCCGGTTGTTATACCCTATATAAAATATCTCCAAATACAGAGGCTGCTATTATAAGCCTGCTACTGTACTTGGAGATATATGTATTATAAAACTATTTCTTATTGTAGGAACTTACCGGCTTGCAGCCATGTTTTAAGGTTGTCCATCCATTTATCCTGGGTAGTTTTATTATTCATGCCATAACCGTGGCCGCCGTTGGGATATAGCAGCATCTCGCTAAGTACACCATTTTTTATGAGTGCTTCATAGTACTTAATACTATTGCCTACAGGCACGGCACGGTCATCGGCAGAGTGTACCAGGAAAGCCGGCGGTGTTTGCTTTGTAACCTGCAATTCGTTAGAATATAGTTTTACCATTTCCGGGGCAGGGCTTTTGCTTATAAGATTATTGCGGCTGCCCATATGGGTAAGTTCGTCGCTAAAGCTTATAACAGGGTATATTAATACCGAAAAATCAGGGCGCAGTGAGGTGTGCTTTGGGTTGTCTATAACCTCTTTATCAAAGTGTGTAGAAGCAGTTGCGGCCAGGTGTCCTCCGGCAGAAAAGCCCATAATACCAATTTTAGATGTGTCAATGTTCCATTCGGCAGCACGCTCACGCACAATTTGCAGGGCACGCTGGGCATCCTGTAACGGGCCTATGCTTTTATCTTTCATAATACTGTCGTTAGGCAGGCGGTACTTTAGCACAAAAGCGGTTACGCCAAGATCGTTTAATGCTTTGGCAACATCTTCGCCTTCATGGCCCACAGCCAGCATACCATAACCGCCGCCGGGGCAAATAATAACCGCACTGTGCTGTGGGTTAAGCACTTTTGGTTTATATAGGGTAAGGGTAGGCACAGATACTGCGCTAACACGGCCTTTAGCAATTTTTTCTTTATCGGGCGCAGGCTTGCTGTTAGGTATGGTTTTGTAAAGTGGCAGCACTTCCTGTGCATTAGCGCTAATGGCAGCAAGCAGGGTAAGTGCTATTAAGAAGGTTTTCATGTATTGTGATATTATTTTTAGTTATTTTACAGTAAAAATAATTCTTTTTACTGCAATTAATAATTATATGCTGCACAAAGCTGTAAAGTACGGCTTAATTTGGGGCGTACAAAGGCTATTTTAGCATGCTGAGGTAACTGGTGTTTTGGCTATTCCAGGCTTTTTATAACTTTTTCTTCTTCCGCAGTAAGCAAAAGGGCGTTACTGGTTTTCCAGTATTCTTCGGTGTATTTTGTTCCGGCTGCAAAAAGGCTTTTTTCTTTATAGCGTTGTTTTTTATCCAGTTCAAATTCACCTTCTTTGTAGTCCATTACTACATTATCGCTGGTAAAATCAAAATTATCATTCAGCTTGTTTTTCATATTGATATGAAAATTCATACGCAGCTTATTGTAGTTTAAAATGTATTTATCGCCATCCACTTTAAAACTGGTCTTGCGGGCAATATCTAAAATGGTGAATTTAAAGAACACGATGTTTATTTCTTTACTGTATTTTTTATGCTCTTCGCTAACCTTTAAATCGCTATCCAATATTAGTTTCTTAACAGGATCGTACGTTACCGTGCCCGTATACATTAATTCCTTAATGCCGGGCTTAGGTGTAATGGTTATGATCTCTACCGATCGGCCTTCTTTATCGGTCCGCATTTTTAACTGGTAATCATACGCCTTAAGGTCCAGCAGCTTTGTTATCCCTTTAAAATTATAGGCATACGTCATGGCATCGCGCACATCAAACAGGTATAAAGCATCAATCATTTGCTTGTTATCACCATCGGTTCCGGCTTCTTTAAGGCGAAACGACCTGCTTTGTTTAACATAAAGGTCAGACGCGCCACTTTTACGCTTTATATAATAATCCAGCAAGCCGTCGGCAAACTTGGTATAGCTGCCGTTTACATTAATAAATTCCCTGTAATAAGTATTCATAAGCAGTGCCTTCTCTAAATGTTTTTTAGAGTTGCCCACCATGTCTTCCAGTATCTCATTTACCGGTTTACTGGCCACAACTACCTCTTCCAGTTCTATACCGGCAGGCTCAAGAAATATGTCGAGATCTTTGCCGGCAGCATCTGCGGGAGCCGAATAGGTTTTGTAGCTTAAATGGCTAATGGTAATGCTTTTTGTGCCGTTGGGTACTATGATCCTGAAGCTTCCTTCAGAGTTACTTACCGTGCCTACATTGCTGTTGGGTATGCTTATAGAGGCGCCCTCTACAGCCTCCTGTGTAGCAATATCTTTTAAAGTACCCTTAAGGGTTACAGTTTGAGCAAATGTTAGCGGCGCAGTAAGCACCATTAAAAAGAGTAATAATTTGTTCATGATAGTTGTGTTGGTTGTGTGCTAAAATAAGTTTTTTTTTAAAATATTTTTACAGATAGTATTAAAAAAAAGATGGTATCTATTTACATTTTTATAAAAGGGCAAAATTTTGCAGGTGTATATTATATGGTATATTTGCCTCCTCAAATAAACGAACATGAAAAAACTTTATATTACTTTGCTTTTAATAATGCCGTTTGCAACTGCTTTTGCCCAGCAAAAAATAGAAGAAGGCAGCTTTAAGGCGCTGGCAGCGATAAAGGAATATAATGTTGTTTTTGATTACACAGATATTAAAGTAGCGCATTTTGAAACGGAGGAAGATTTCCTGAACGATAAAATGGGCAAGCGTGAAGGGGAGAAGGCAGAAGACTTTAAGCGTAAATGGTTTGCCGACCGTGAAAGTAATTACGAGCCAAAGTTTATAGCTTACTT
>Ga0247814_10000843_pt1 | contig 20683 bp, 20 predicted proteins | sample UWRJL179409R1_FD_179947 | JGI IMG/M metagenome (GOLD analysis project Ga0247814, IMG submission 179947) | Plant litter microbial communities from Arlington Agricultural Research Station in Wisconsin, United States - UWRJ-L179-409R-1 | ecosystem: Environmental > Terrestrial > Plant litter >... | reverse complement strand
TACCGCCTAAATAAGCATTTGCTAATTGATAAACTTGATAAGCCGTACAGCCTTATGTTTTTTTACCAGACAAAAGACAGGCTGCCGTATGAAGAGATAAGCACCAAAACCATCCAGCTTTTCGAAAAATTTATAGCGCAGGAAGGGCTGTAAATTATTATTCTGCAATTACTTATACTACCTTTTACTTATTCTGCGTTGTAGGGTTAAACCAACCTGCACCATGAAAATAAAATTGTACGCACTATTGCTGCTGCTTAGCCTGTGCGCATGTAAAAAAGAAGCCACAGAGCAAGCTGTTACATTAACAGATGTTGCACCACTATCTGAAGCTGCCAATACAAAAGCAAAACCTGTTAGTAATGCTGCTAAAGCACCCACAGCACAATCGCAGCTAAAAATAATCAAGACCGGTAACCTGCGTTTTGAAACTACCAATTTAACTCAGGCCGGGGCGCAGGTTATGGATGCTGTAAAAACATACAATGCATTAGTGCAAAGCGATGTACAAAACAGCGACGGATATTCGTTAGGGCGTACTGTTGTAGTGCGCATTGCACCGCAGTATTTTGAAGCGTTTGTGGCATCTATAAGCAAAGGCGTAAAGTATTTTGACCGTAAAGACCTTTCGGCAGAAGATGTTACCGAAGAATATGTAGATGTAGAGGCGCGCATTAAAGCAAAGAAAATTCTCGAAGAACGTTATTTCGACCTGCTTAAAAAAGCCAACAAAATAAGTGAAATGCTGGCAATAGAGAAGGAACTGGCCACCATTCGCGAAGAGATTGAAGCGCAGCAGGGGCGGTTAAAATTTTTGGAAAACCGCGTGGCGCAAAGTACCATTACTATAGAGTTCTATAAAAAACAGGAGGTTGAGGTAAGCGGTACACAATCGTACGGGGCAAAATTGGGCGATGCCCTAAAGTCGGGGTTTAACGGGCTGTCAAGTTTCTTTCTTGGTTTGCTGTACATTTGGCCAATAATCCTTATTTTCGTAATTGCGTATATTATATACCGTAAAAAATTTAAAAGAAAGAATACCAATGCTTAACAGACTAAAGAAAAAATATGTTGTTCCGGCAGTTGCTGTAGGGTTTTTGTTTGTCGGGGCCAGCTTTAAAGACGATTTTTTTGAGATCGCAAAACAAATAGAGATCTTTACCACACTGTATAAAACGGTTAATACCAATTATGTAGACGAGACCAACCCCGGGCAGCTTATGGATAAAGCTATTAAAAGCATGCTCGAAGACCTGGACCCTTACACAGTGTACTTTAATGAACAGGATGTTGCCAAATTTAAAATAAACAACACCGGCGAATATACCGGCATTGGCGCACTTATTACCCGTAAAGAGGGTAAGCTTATTGTAAAAGAGGTGTATAAAGATTATCCTGCCGATAAAGCCGGGCTGAAAGCCGGCGATGAGATCGTGAAAATAGGCGATATTTCCCTGGCCGATTTTAAGGAAGATGCCAGCGAACTGCTAAAAGGCAGCAAGAACACCAAAGTAGATATACAGTATACAAGGCAGGGTAAGACGTCTCCGGCACAAATAGTGCTTAGCGAGGTAGATGTTAAGGCAGTGCCTTATTATGCGCTTGTGGGCAAAGAAACGGGTTATATAGTGCTGTCGGCCTTTAATGGTAAAGCATCGTCTGAAACCAAGGCGGCACTTATAGACCTTAAGGGCAAGGGAGCTAAAAATATAATACTGGACCTTAGGGGCAACCCCGGCGGACTGCTTAACGAGGCCGTAAGTGTGTGCAACCTTTTTGTAAAAGAAGGGGAGATTATTGTTACCACAAAATCTAAGAATGAAAAATACAACAATACCTACAAAACGCCTAAGCCGCCGGTAGACCTCGAAATTCCGCTTGTGGTACTGGTAGACGGGCACAGCGCATCGGCTTCCGAAATTGTTAGCGGGGCTTTGCAGGACTTAGACCGTGCAGTAGTTGTGGGCAGCAGGAGTTTTGGTAAAGGATTGGTGCAGCGCCCACTGGACCTAACGTATGGAACACAGGTAAAAGTCACCATCTCGCGTTACTATACGCCATCGGGCCGTGGTATACAGGCGCTGGATTATACTCACAAAGATGCCGACGGTAAAGCGATACGTATAGACAAGAAAAATTACAATGCCTTTAAGACCCGCAACGGCCGTACCGTGTATGATGGTGGCGGTATACTGCCCGATGTAGAGCTTGAAGAAAGCAAGCAGAGCGCCATTGCCGATGCGCTTATTCGTAAAGATGGTATCTTTAATTATGCTACAACCTACTACTACAAAAACCCTAATTTAGGCACTAAAATACCAGCTATTACAGATACCGACTTTGAGGCTTTTAAAGCATACTTAAAAAAGGAAAAATTTGAGTTTGATACCGAGACCGAAAAAGCCCTTAAGGAAACCCTTGAAGTAGCCAAAAAGGAAAAGGTGGACGCCAGTATAAGTGCCGAATATCAGGCATTGCTTAGTGCGCTGCAAAAAAGCGAAGAGAAAGAGCTTACTACTCATAAGCAGGAAATTAAGCAGCTTATTACAGATGAGCTTATAAAACGCTACCAGTATAAAGAGGGACTGTACAAATACTACACTACCAGCAACCCCGAGATACAAAAAGCAGCAGCACTGCTAAACAATAGTGCAGAATATTCTAAATTACTAACGAAGAAATAATATAATGATCCCCGGCTTTTAGTTGGGGATTTTTTTGGTATGCCTAATTATGGTAAAGATAGATTTTGATGATTTGCCTTTCTTCCAAGTGAAATGTAACGATTCTGAATATCATAAAAAAGATTGCTTCGTACCTTGCAAGACAGTGCGTGAAGAAAGGGAGTCAACACTTTCATGAACTGTACCCGTTGCCGTCTTTGCGAGCGCAGTGCAACGGAGCGCGGCAATCTAAAAATGTTTACTATGAGAAAGAAAACAACTATACTTTTATTATCAGGAATACTATTATTGGGCATATATCTGTACTGGAATTTTAGGTATGTAGAATTTCATGCTGTACATCTTGGTGCCGATGAGCTTGTGATTAGCACAGAAAAGCAAACACCAAAATTCTACGATAATTTGAAAAAAGTTTTAAATCATTATGAAGAAGATTTTAAGGAAGAGAACGGTATGGTCTACATTAGATACAAGCTTTACAAAGATGAAGAGTTAGTATGGAATTATACCACAAAAGCTAATGATCCTGTTTGGTTATTAACCCTATAAATTTCAATCATGCCTACAAAAATCCCACCCATTATACAGCCCCACGAGTTAGTAACATTAACTCAAAACAAGCCTGTAATTATCATAGATGCCAGTGCCGGGCCCGGTGCTTATGAGCGATATTTAAACCAGCATCTTTCGGGCGCCCTTTACGTAAACCTGAATACCCACCTTGCCGGGGTTCATGAAGATGCCGCTAATGGCGGTAGGCATCCGTTGCCATCAATCAATAAATTTGCGGAGGTTTTGGGCAGTTTTGGCATTTCGGCACAAAGCCATGTTGTTGTATATGATGACAAAAACGGGGCAAATGCAGCCGCGCGCTTTTGGTGGATGCTCAGGGCTGTAGGGCATATTAAAGTACAGCTGCTTAACGGTGGTATGGCAGCGGCAGTAAAAGCAGGATTTGCTGTAGGCAAGGGAGAGGAAGTGCCTGCGCGGGTGCAGGACTATACAGTTACACAGTGGCTATTGCCAACGGTTACTATAGATGAGGTTGAAACTTCGGCAGCAGATAGTAAGTATTTACTAATAGACGTACGCGATGCCGACCGTTATAACGGGCTTACCGAACCTATAGACCTGGTGGCAGGACATATTCCCGGCGCGGTTAATATTCCGTTTGCTACCAACCTTGATGCTGATGGATTGTTTTTATCGGCAACGGCCTTAAAAGAAAAATATACAGCCGCATTAGCAGGTATTGTACCGAATAATGTAATTGTGCATTGTGGCTCTGGCGTAACGGCCTGCCATACACTTTTAGCTATAGACCATGCCGGGCTTGGAATACCCAAATTATATGTGGGTTCATGGAGCGAATGGTCCCGCAGCAGCAGAAAAATTGCACCACAAGTGTAAAAGCCTCACTTCTTAATTTTCAGTGCGGTACCTGCATTAAGCTAAAAAGCGATAAATTGTTAAACTAAACATTGTTAAGGCACATAAATCGTAAAATAGTATTAAAATACCGCCTGTTTTGTTAGCCATTAAATATTAAGGCTTAACAATGGCTATTGATGTAAAATCTTGTAACTTTGTTCTTTAATCTATCGCTAAGTGAGTACAAGTCACAAACACCTTAACAAGGTAACTATGGGCGGCCTTTTGGTAACCCTTGGTATAATTTACGGAGATATAGGAACTTCTCCATTGTACACAATGAAAGCCATTATAGGGTCGGTTCCCATTGATGAGCAAGTAGTGTTAGGAGCTTTATCCTGTATTTTCTGGACACTTACATTACAAACCACATTAAAATATGTACTTCTTACCCTTCAGGCAGACAACAAGGGCGAGGGAGGTATATTTTCTTTGTACACCCTTGTAAAAAGGCTTAAGAAAAAAGGGCTCATACTCCCGGCCATCATTGGCGGTAGCGCCCTCCTTGCCGATGGTATTATAACACCCCCGGTATCGGTCTCCTCGGCAATAGAAGGATTAAAGATCTATAACCCGGATATTAATACGGTGCCCATTGTAATAGGGATACTCTTTGTGGTATTTGCAATACAAAGGTTTGGCACCTCTTTTATAGGCAAGTTTTTTGGCCCTATGATGCTGCTTTGGTTTGGTATGCTTGGCGTGCTGGGTATAGTGCCTATGCTTCACAACATATCGGTACTAAAGGCGCTTAACCCTTACTATGCCATACACTTACTAAGTGTGCACCATGACGGGTTTTATGTACTGGGCTTTGTGTTTTTATGTACTACAGGGGCAGAGGCGCTGTACAGCGATATGGGCCACACCGGCCGCAGCAACATTCGTGTAAGCTGGATATTTGTAAAAAGCATGCTGGTGCTTAACTATTTTGGGCAGGGTGTTTATTTAATAGAACACTCCGGCAAAACGCTTACCACCCTTAGCGGTAACCCCGAAATGCCAGGTAACCCCTTCTATTTATTAATGCCTGACTGGTTTTTGCCGTTTGGTATTGCTATAGCAACGGCATCGGCGGTAATTGCATCGCAGGCGTTAATAAGCGGCTCGTTTACCCTTATAAGCGAGGCAATGAGGCTTAACCTGTGGCCTAAAGTATCTATTAAATTCCCAACCGAATTAAAGGGGCAAATATACATTCCTTCTATAAACTGGCTGTTATTCTGGGGCTGTGTATTCATAGTACTGCACTTTGAAGAGTCGAGCAATATGGAGGCGGCATACGGCCTTGCCATTGTGCTCTGTATGATAATGACCACAACGTTACTGGGCTATTACATGGTTATGAAACGCTATAACCCTATACTAATACTGGGTATTATAGCGGTGTATTTTACTATAGAATTTTCGTTCCTGGTGGCAAACATGAGCAAGTTTCACCACGGGGGCTATGTATCGCTTATTATTGCGGGCCTTCTTGCCGCAACAATGGGGGTATGGCATACGGCTAAGCGCATTCGCAGTGAATATACAGAGTTTACCAAGATAGACAATTACAAAAACGTACTGGCAGAACTTAGTAATGACCAGACGATACCTAAATATGCCACCCACCTGGTGTACATGACCAATGCTAACCTTGGCGACGAAATAGAGAGTAAGATCATTTATTCGATATTGCAAAAAAGGCCCAAACGTGCCGATATTTACTGGTTCCTGCACGTAAATGTGGTAGATGAACCCTACCGTATGGAATACCGTGTTAGGGAGATCATGAAGGACGATGTTATACGTATAGACTTTTACCTGGGCTTCCGTGTGCAGCCGCGCATAAACCTTATGTTTAAACAGGTAGTGCGTGATATGGTTAAAAAAGGCGAGGTAGATATTACCAGCCGCTACGAATCGCTTAACAGGAACAATGTAATAGGCGACTTTAAGTTTGTTATTATTGAGAAATTTATGTCTTACGATAACGAACTGCCTTGGTATGAAAGAATAATTTTAGATATTTACTTCTTCCTTAAAAAGGTGAGCCTTAGCGAAGGACGTGCCTTTGGGCTTGATAGCAGTTCTGTTAAAGTAGAGCAGTACCCTATAGTTATACACCCGCCTGAAGATATTAATTTAAACAGGATAGACGACCCCCATCAATCCCACATATAAAATTTTAAAATGAAACGACTGCTTTACATCCTGCTGTTTATGCTTCCTGTTGCTTTATGGGCCCAGGAGGAGACTGTTTTTTCGGTTTACTTTGAATTTGACAAGTATAACCTGGACAGTAAACAGGGCGATAATATGGTAGCGTTTATTAAAGCTATAGATACCACACGTATAGAAACCATACAAATTTTTGGCTATTGCGATGACCGTGGTAAAGATGCCTACAACTTTAAGCTTAGCAATAACAGGGCAGGTACCATAAGGGATGCGCTTATTAAAAAAGGCGTAAAGAACAAGATCATTATTACCATAGAGGGCAAGGGGCGCATAATACTTGAAGAAGATATAGATAATAAAAGCGAGGCCCGCTCTAAAAACCGCCGTGTAGACGTTGTGGTAAACTTTAAGCCCGCACCACCGGTAAAAATGGAGCCGGGTATGTATAACAAGGTTAAAAGCGACCTTATTGTGGGCGACAGGGTGTACCTTGAAAATATACTTTTTGAAAGGGGCAGTAGCCAGCTAACAGGTAAATCACGGCTGGAACTGGAAAAAGTGGCCAAACTGCTTAAAAAACACAAAAACCTTAACTTTGAGATACAGGGGCATATATGCTGTACGCCCACCTTTCAGAAAGAAGCTATAGATAAAGGCACCCGTAAAAGAGAATTAAGCATAAACAGGGCAAGAACGGTTTATAAATTCTTTTTAGGTAAAAAAATAGAAGCTAAACGTATGACGTTTAAAGGCTATGGAAACACAAAATCGTTAGGCAAGGGCACCGAATATGACCGCCGCGTAGAACTGGTAATTACTAAAATTTAGTACTCAGTTGCAATTTTCAATCGCAGTTTCAGATATGAGTTATAAGCCGCATTAGTTCTCTGGTGCGGCTTTTTGTTTGACCCCGTCTTTATTCTATAGAATTTGTTTTTATATATTCTTTAAAGGCGGCCTTGTATTGCTCGGCAACGGTAATGCGCTCTTTATTAATAATTACCTGGTTGCGTTCTATAGTTTGTATGCTGCTAAGTGCCACTATAAAAGAGCGGTGTATGCGCATAAACCGGTTCGATGGCAGTTCTTCTTCCAGCGATTTCATGCTCATGAGCGTAAGTATGGGCTTGGGCTGGTCTTTAAGCCAAATCTTTATGTAATCTTTAAGCCCCTCAAAATACAGCACGTCATCAAGGTTTATTTTAAGCTGCTTGTATTCTGATTTTACAAAAATAAACTCCTTTTCCTGTTTTTGAGGGGGTACCTGTTGCAGAGGTATTGCAAGATGGCTCCGTACCAGTGTAAACCATTCTTTTGCCCTTAACGCGGCGTTATAAAAATCATCAAAGCCAAAAGGTTTCATAAGGTAATCCAGCGCATCGGCTTTAAAGCCCTCTACAGCATATTCGTTAAACGCGGTGGTAAATATAATACGTGTGCTCTTTGGGAGCGTTTTAGAAAGCTCCAGCCCGCTTAATTCCGGCATTTGTATGTCCAGGAAAGCAAGGCCTATAGTGCCGCTGTTAATGGCTTCTAATGCCTCAAAAGCATTGCTGCACTTTTGCACCAGTTCTAAAAAAGGGGTTTTACTTACATAACCCTCTAAAAGGGCAAGCGCCATAGGCTCGTCATCTACAATAATACATCTTATTTTATCAGACATTGATTTTGGTATTTACGGTACAAGTTAGGCAAATTTATAAAACCTCCCATCGATAAAAACCCCGCTTTTGTATAGGCAATACGGGCAAACGTCTATTGCTTACTTTGTAAAATAGCAGTTGTTTGTTCCTTTGAAGTATAAATCAGGGAAAAATGAAACTTTTAATCTACATAGCTGTACTAATGCTGGGTTTTGCACCGGGTGTTTTTGGGCAGGATAAAAAAGCCTGGACCCTGGCCGACTGTATAGATTATGCCATTGCAAACAACATTACTATTAAGCAAAGCGAGTTTGATAAAAAGAGTGCCGAGGTTACCTTAACGCAGTCTAAATATTCACGCTTTCCAAGCCTTAGCGCATCGGCATCGCAAAACATGAACGACGGTACCAGTATAGACCCTATTACATCTAACTTCGTTTCACAGCTGGTACATTCTACATCGGTAGGTGTTACCGCACAGGTTACCCTTTATAATGGCAACTATATTAACAACACTATTAAGCAAAATGAACTGCTCATAGCGCAAAACGAATTTTTTGTAAGCGAAGCCAGGAACAATATCATTCTTAGCGTTACCCAGGCATACCTTCAGGCATTGTATTATAAAGAGGGTATTACAGTGGCAGAAAACGCTATGGCATCGAGCACAGAGCAGGTTAGCCAGGCCGGTAAACGTTACAAAGCCGGCAGTATAGCCGGTATAGATGTGGCCGACCTGCAAACCCAGCTAAGCAATGACCAATACAGTTTGGTAACGGCAAAAAACAACTTCAGGCAGCAGCTCATTACCTTAAAGCAATTACTGGAACTGGACCCAATGGCCGATTTTGAGATAGCCACACCCCTGCTTCCGGAAAGCGAAATGGTAGTGCCAAACCTTAAGGAGGTGTATACTACTGCCGCGGCTACTATGCCCGAGGTAAAAAGTGCCAAACTGCAAACCGATATATCTGCATACGACCTTAAGAAAGCCAAAGCAGGGTACCTGCCCACGCTTAGCCTGTATGCCGGTATCAATTCGGGGTACACCAATACCCAGAATTTTAATTTTGCTACCCAGTTAGACAATAACTTTTACCAGAGCGCAGGCCTATCGTTAAGTGTGCCCATATTTAGCAGGTATCAAAACAAAGGTGCGGTAGAACAGGCTAAAATAAGTATAGAGCAATCTAAGCTTACCGCCCTGAGCACTACCAAGCAGCTGTATCTTAAAATAGAAAGCGCGTGGCAAAATGCGGTATCGGTACAAAGCGAAATGCAGGCTGCCGAAGCATTGCAATCATCTTCTAAAATAGCGTTTGAAATGGCCCGGAAAAAAGCCGGCTTAGGTGCCCTTAGCGCTACCGATTTACTGGTGAGCAAGAACACCTACCTGTCGGCACAGCAAAAGTATTTGCAAACAAAATTCAGCAATGCCCTTTACTATCAGTTACTGCAGTTTTACCAGGGTAACGCCATAAAAATATAACCGGCCATGACAAAGAGAAATAAAATAACAATAGGCATTGTGCTGCTTGCAGCCGTGTGTGCTGCACTTTACTTTTTTGTTTTTAAAACCAATGAGCAAATGCTAAACCTGCAAACCGCTAAAGTGGCAAAAGGCAATGTTAGCACCGTGATAACCGCTACCGGTACTATAGAAGCTACCCGCCAGGTTGAGGTGGGAACACAGGTGAGCGGTGTGGTAGAAAAAATATATGTAGATTATAACTCGCCTGTTAAGGCGGGACAGCTCATTGCCGAGCTGGATAAAGAGAACCTGCAGGAGCTGTTATCTCAGGCACGGTCGGCTTATGATGTAGCACTTAACCAGCAGCATTATTTACAAACCATCTTTAAAAGACAGAAGGAATTGTTTGATGCAAAAGCAATAAGCCAGGCCGATTATCAGGAAGCCGACTATAACCTGGCTACGGCTACAGGCACGGTGGTACAAAAATTATCCGACCTTAAAAAGGCGCAGACAAATTTAGGCTATGCCAATATATATTCGCCCATAGATGGGGTGGTACTTAGTAAAGATGTAGATGAAGGCCAAACCGTTGCCGCAAGCTACAGCACGCCCACGTTGTTTACCATAGCGCAGGACCTGAAACGAATGCAGGTGGAAGCAGATGTTGATGAAGCCGATATTGGCAATGTTAAGGTGGGGCAACGTGTGGTGTTTACAGTAGATGCTTTTCCCGATGAGGAGTTTGCAGGACAGGTTACACAGGTAAGGCTAAACAGTACGGTAACAAGCAACGTGGTTACCTATACTGTGATTATTAAAGCTGATAACCCTGACGAAAAGCTTAAACCCGGCTTAACAGCAACGGTATCTATTTATACCATGGAACTTAAAGATGTACTAACGCTGGAGGCCAAAGCTCTTAGTTTTGAACCCGATGCACAATTAATACAGCAATATAATGCTGCTAATGGGGGTGCCCCGCAAGGTGATAATTCTCCGGCAGCTGAAGTTAAGGATAACGAGCCGTTGCATGATGAATATACTAAAACGGTATGGGTAAAAGATGCCAAAGGGCTACATGCGCAGGAGGTTACAGTAGGTAAGAGCGATGGTATTAACTACGAAATTGTAAGCGGGCTAAAAGCAGGCGATGAGGTTGCCACCACACTTGAGGCTGCTGTAGTAAATGCTGCACAACCCGGAGGATCGAGCCCGTTTATGCCTAAGCCACCGGGGAAGAAGTAATTAGTTTTCAGTCGCAGTCGCAGTTTTCAGTAGCTACGGTAAGCTTGATGCCTGCATGGTTTTTAAACCTTAGAGGTTAGGAATATATTTTAAGATTGTTTAGTGCAATAACAGCGCATGGAAATAAGGTTGTAAAAACAAAAAAATTATGACAAAAACCATCATTAATATAAGAGACCTTAAAAGGGAGTTCCGTATGGGCGAAGAGACTGTGCGTGCCTTAAAAGGAATCTCGTTTTCTATACAGCAGGGCGAATTTGTAACTATAATGGGCACCAGCGGATCGGGTAAAAGCACGCTGCTTAACATACTTGGCTGCTTAGACCAGGTGTCAGACGGGTTGTATGAAATAGACGGCATTGCCGTAAAAAATTTAAGCCGCAATGATTTGGCGGTTATCCGTAACCAAAAAATAGGGTTCATTTTTCAGTCTTACAACCTGCTGCCTCGCACAACAGCTATAGAAAATGTAGAGTTGCCACTGTTGTACAACAGTGCGGTAACAGCAAAAGAAAGGCGTGAGCGGGCACTCTATGCTTTAAATTTAGTAGGGCTATCGGGCCGTATGCACCATACCCCAAGCCAGCTCTCCGGGGGGCAGCAGCAAAGGGTAGCCATTGCCCGTTCGCTCGTAAACGACCCGGTAGTTATTTTAGCCGATGAGGCCACAGGAAACCTTGATACCCGAACATCGTACGAAATTATGGCATTGTTTCAAAAGCTTAACGGCGAGGGCAAGACCATAGCGTTTGTAACCCACGAGCCGGACATTGCCACCTTTAGCAGCCGTACCATAGTACTTAAAGACGGCCTCATTATAAAAGATGAACCGGTGCTAAACGTACAAAATGCGACTAAATCACTGGCCGCACTGCCGGTAGAGGAGCATGCATAGAGAAGTTGCAGAGTTTTAAAGTAACAAAGTTATATGGTACAGAATATTCATTAATAATTATTCATATTCATTTTTATTGTTCAGTGTTAGTCAGGGAAAAAGTAAGGGCACATTGCAGTGCGTACAAAACGGCTTTGTGTCCTTTCCTAACCCCAATTTTTTTAAAGTTGCAGAATAATAAAGTTACAAAGTTGCAAAGTTGAAGAGTCGCTATATAAAACTATGTTTCTATGTGGTTAAAAAATAGAATCTATGTGGTAAAAAATCACATGAAACCAAATCAAAAATGAAGATATCCAATCTTTTAAAAATAGCTTTCAAAGCGCTTGTTCTCAATAAAATGAGGGCATTCCTTACCATGTTGGGCATCATTATAGGTGTGGCATCGGTTATAGCTATGCTTGCCATTGGGGAGGGCAGCAAGGAAAGTATTAAGGCACAGATATCCGGCATGGGGTCTAACATGATAACCATTCGCCCCGGTGCAGGCATGCAGGGTGGTGTACGGCAGGATCCCGGCACTATGCAGTCGCTCACAATGGCCGACCTTGCATCTATAAAAAAAGAGTCGAAGTATACAGAAAATACCTCGCCTCTTGTAAACAGCAGCGGGCAGGCCATAAACGGAGCCAAAAACTGGCCTACTACCATATATGGCGTATCGCCCGAATATTTAAAAGTGCGCGTGCTTACTGTAATACAGGGTGTAATGTTTACTAATGATGATGTTAAGGCATCGGGTAAAGTGGCCGTAATAGGGCAAACAGTGGCAGAAAATTTATTTCCTGACCAAAACCCTATTGGCAAGACCATCAGGTTTAACAGCATACCGTTTAAGATAATAGGTGTGCTTGGCGAAAAGGGCGAGAATACCTTTGGGCAGGACCAGGACGATGTGGTATTGGCACCCTATACTGCGGTGCAAAAAAGAATATTGGCGGTAAGCTATTTGCAATCTATCGTAACATCATCCATCAGCGAAGGCGATGCCGATAAGGCTGTGAGCGAGGTAACTAACATACTGCGCGCCAACCATAAACTGGGCGCCATGGCCGAAGATGATTTTAATGTATTCTCTCAGCAGGAGCTCATTACCATGTTTAGTTCTACCAGCGAGATGCTCACGGTGCTGCTGGTTGCCATAGCAGGTATATCATTATTAATAGGGGGTATAGGCATTATGAACATCATGTACGTATCTGTTAAAGAGCGTACCCGCGAAATAGGCCTGCGCATGGCAGTAGGGGGCAGGGGCAGCGATATATTGCTGCAATTTTTAACCGAAGCCATTATAATCAGTATTACAGGTGGGATAATTGGCGTAGCTTTGGGTTTAACATCTACACTGGGTATCTCGTTCTTTTTAGGCTGGCCGGTAAGCGTTACCCTGTTTAGTATAGTAATATCGTTTGCCGTGTGCGCTGTAACCGGGATATTTTTTGGGTGGTATCCTGCGCAAAAGGCCGCAGCGTTAGATCCTATAACTGCATTACGCTATGAATAAATTTTTTAATAACAACAGGTATTTACCTGCGCTGCTGCACATTTTGGTTTGGGCAGTTCTCTTTAGCCTTCCTTATGTACTATCGTCGGGCCAGGTATTTAAACTGCAAATGCTGGTAGAACATTCATGGCTGCCGTTAACGCTTTATGCGGTACTATTTTACCTTAATTATTTTGTGCTGGTAGACCGTTTTTTGTTCAAGAAAAAATTAGTTGTCTTTTTTGGGCTCAACATACTATTCATTGCCGTATTTATCTGGATAAGGTTATTGGTAAGGGAAATTTTACCCAATGATATGCCCGGTCCCGGCAGGGGCGATGGTAACGGCCCACCCGTAAAGTTCTTTATTTATTTTGACGGGCTATCGTTTATTATACCGCTCATATTTTCTATAACACTAAAGATATTTGAACGGTGGATAAAGACCGAAGACGAAAAGAAGGAAGCCGTAAATGCACAATTGCAGTCGGAACTGGAACATTTAAAATACCAGTTGCAGCCGCACTTTTTTTTTAATTCGCTTAATAATATTTATTCGCTGGTAGATATATCGCCCGAAAGGGCAAAAGAAACCATCCTGGCGCTAAGCAAACTAATGAGGTACCTGCTGTATGAAGCTAACATTGAGAAGGTACCGCTTAAAAAAGAGGTAGAATTTATGCAAAAGTATGTAGAACTCATGCAGCTGCGAACGGCAGAGAATACGGTTATAAAAGCCAATTTTGGCCCGCTGCCCGATAAGGCTGCAATAGCCCCGCTGCTGTTTATCCCGCTTATAGAAAACGCCTTTAAGCACGGCGTGGCAGCAACCCAGCACGGCGAAATACGTATTGCCATGCATATGGAAGGCAACACGGTAGTTTTTGAAACCAGGAACAACAACCTGCCCAAACATGGCGGCGACAGGAGCGGCAGCGGCATAGGGTTGCAGAATATTAAAAAACGCCTTCAGCTTATATATCCCGGGGCATACTCGTTTAATGCAGGTGTAGAAGGGGATAGCTTTATAGCAAAGCTAAGCATCGATATATAAAAATGTTTTATTGTTAGATTGGTTATTTGTTGGTCAACCCGCAGTGAGTTCATAGGCACTGCGGGTTGCAATTTTTGTATGGTCTTGAACTTTAGCCACGAATTGCACCAATTTCCGCAAATTGATATATTATCTATTATCAGCATTTAAAAATCCGTTTAATTCGTGTCTCATTTCTTCCTGATTTTGCCACATCGTTAAATAACCCTAATTTGCAGTATTAAAACAAACACAAAAACCAATGAAATTATATACTGTAGAGAGTGGCAACTTTAAGCTGGATGGCGGCGCCATGTTTGGTGTAGTGCCCAAAACAATTTGGAACAAAACTAACCCTGCCGATGCCAATAACCTTATAGACATGGCCGCACGCTGCCTGCTTGTAGAAGATGGCGACCGCCTTACCCTTATAGATACCGGTATGGGCAACAAGCAGGGCGATAAGTTTTTTGGCTACTACTCGCTTTGGGGAGACCATAGTATAGATAAATCATTGGCGCAGCATGGCTTTAGCCGCGATGATGTTACCGATGTGTTTTTAACCCACCTGCATTTTGACCACGTGGGCGGTGCCATACAATGGAACAAAGACCATACGGGCTATGAGCCGGCTTTTAAAAATGCCCATTTCTGGACGAACGATAACCATTGGGAATGGGCTACGAAACCTAATGCCCGCGAAAAAGCTTCCTTTTTATCGGAGAATATTTTGCCTATGCAGGAAAGTGGTCAGCTAAAATTTGTTCAGCGTCCGGAGGGTGATTTTTTAGCGAAAAGCGAACTGGGCTTCGGGATTTTTTTTGCCGATGGCCATACCGAAAAGCAAATGCTCCCACAGATAGAGTACAACGGCAAAACCATAATTTTTGCTGCAGATATGCTGCCCACTACAGGCCACATACCGCTGCCGTATGTTATGGGGTACGATACACGCCCGCTGTTAACCATAGATGAAAAGGCTAAATTTCTTAACGCCGCTGCCGATAATGGCCATTATTTACTCCTGGGGCATGATGCACACCATGAGGTAATAACGGTGCAGCATACCGATAAAGGGGTGCGGTTAAAAGAAGTTTTTAAAGCAAGTGATATATTAATCTAATGTTAATATGTATTTTTGTGTAACAAATAGACAATACTTTAGACAAATTTTCTACAAAGTAATTTAAACAAACTAATGAAATTTAAATCCATTTACCTTTCCGCTGCATTAGCATTGTTCCTTGCAAGCTGCGGCGCAAAAAAGATCACGGCAGAGCCTTTGGCTATAACTACAAGCATTACTGCCAAAAAAGGTGACCTTAGCGAAGCCGATGAAAAACGCTGGAGTGACCTTGACCTTTTAAAAGATACCATTCCCGGTATGAGCGTAGACCGCGTTTATGAACTTCTTAAAGACCGTAAAAGCACTAAAGTTGTTGTAGGTGTTATAGATAGTGGTGTAGATATTGAGCATCCGGACCTTAAAGCGGTAATATGGAACAACCCTAAAGAAATTGCAGGTAACGGTATTGACGACGATAAGAACGGTTACATTGACGACGTGCACGGATGGAACTTCCTGGGCGATATAGAGCATGAAAATATGGAATTTGTGCGTATCCTTAAAAAAGGCGACGACGGTTCTGAAACATACAAAAGGGCTCAGGCAGAGTTTGATAAGGAAACTGCCGAAGCTAAAGCCGGAAAGCAGCAGATGGATTTTATCCTGAAAGCAGACAAATCATTCCAGGAAAAAACAGGTAAACAGGATTATACTGCTGCCGATCTTGAGGCGCTTAAAACAGACGATGCAACACTTAATGCTATAAGGGGCCGTTTTGTTCAGATATTAAGCAACGTTACCCGTGCAGAACTTATGAGCCAGATTAAAGGTGGTGTAGATCATTACGACAGCCAGCTTAAATACCACCTTAACAAAGATTTTGATGCCCGTAAGGTGCTAAACGATAACCCTGACGATTTCTCTAAAAAGAGCTATGGTAACAATAACGTGATAGGGCCAGAGAAAGAAGGTGCTAAACACGGTACGCACGTTGCTGGTATTATTGCACAGGGCAGGGGTAACAACCTGGGTGGCGACGGTGTTGCTACAGAGCATGTAGAAATTATGTGTGTTCGTGCCGTGCCGGATGGCGATGAGTACGATAAAGATGTGGCAATGGCTATACGTTATGCGGTAGATAATGGTGCTAAAGTAATCAACGGTAGTTTTGGTAAATACTATGCCACGCACAGCGACTGGGTTTATGATGCACTTAAATACGCAGGCGAAAAAGACGTTCTTGTAGTATTTGCTGCCGGTAATGAAGGTACAGACCTTGATGCAGACAAATCTGAACGTTACCCTAACGACGATAAAAATACACTTACAGAATATACTAATAACGTACTTACCATTGGTGCTATAGGCTACGATTACGGCCCGGAACTGGTTGCTGATTTCTCTAACTACGGTAAAACCAAAGTAGACGTTTTCTCTCCAGGTGTTCGCATTTATGCCACTACGCCAAACGATACCTACTCTTTCCTTCAGGGAACTTCTATGGCATCGCCTAACGCAGCAGGTGTAGCAGCGCTTATACGCTCTTATTACCCTAAGCTTAAGGCTGCACAGGTAAAACAAATTATTATGGAATCCGGCCTTGCTGTTACCTTTGATGTAGTACTTGGCGGAGACCCTAATACTACCCGTTCATTCTCTGATGCATCACGTTCTGGTAAAATTGTAAATGCTTACAACGCTATTATCCTTGCCGATAAAATGTCAAGGAAATAACAGATAAGTTTTAAATACTTAAAACCCCAAATTGCGAATGCAGTTTGGGGTTTTTCTTTGGTTCAAAAACGGTCATTAACTAATAAAAACGGTATTATTCTGTTTTAAATATGCCGTTATTGTAGTTTAGTTTTTTAAGATCGTTGCCATTATCAACATCCCAGCCTAACCGGATTGCATTTAGAACAGACTTCCTTATAAAGTTTGGCGTTATAATTTTAGGATCAAAATCTTCAGGAACATTTTCTTTGTCATTTACGTAGAGCCAGTGGTCAAAATATCCAAAATTTATCTCTAACCTGTTTGTTTGGTTATGTGCCGGCCTTATTTCTACAAAATCTGAAAACCTCCAGCTGTAGGTAATACCATCGATCATTATTTTCCGGAAACCTCTTTTCTTTTTTGGAATCATAAGTCCACTTTTATAGTGTATTGCACTTAATAAGAGTAAATATACAATATAATTCCTACAGAGGTGCAAGGCGGCAAACAGAGATTTCTCCCGTTGGTAGAAACGGAAAACCGATACAACAATAAACAAAAAAGCCGCTTCTTTCGAAACGGCCCAAAAAAATATGTAACCTGATAATTATAAAGAAGCAACTAATTCTTTCCACTCCTGAAGTTCAGGGATGCCCGGCTTACGTTTCCCGAAAAACTGTACAATGATGTCGCCAAGCTCATTAAATACCTCAATAGCGGTAACCTCGCCATCTTCGGTAGGTTTGCGCACTATCCAGGCCTGGGCAATTTTGCTCATGTCAAGGTGCAGGTTAAAATCAGGGTCCATAACGTTAAACCACTCATTGTGCCACATGGTTTTGCGCACACGGCCTGTGTGTATTTGTATATTGCCGCGGTTACCCACAAATACCATTATAGGCAGTTTGCTTTCGGCTGCACCTTCCAGCATTTTTACAACAACCTCTTTGTCTACTTTTTGAGCTAAATTTTCGTTGGGCGCAAGGCGCAAGGCCTGTGTGCGGGTAACGCCAAATTTGCGCAGCATACCAAAAAATTCATGCGTATCTTTAAGGTTTAGCCATGTAGCCTGAAAACCTGCTACATCAATATCGGCATCCGGCTTTTCGTCTAAATTAAGCGGTACTTCAACAGTAGATTCTTCTGTAGACTGGTCATCCGATTTGTATTTTTCTACCAATGCATCAAATTCAGCGGCATCGCTATCGGCCGTTAAATATATTTTGTGAATGGCAAGCCCGTCTTTACCAAAAAACTGAAGGCTCTTGCGGTCGCCATGCTCGCTTTTTTCGGCTACGGCATAGGCTTTAGCCCAGTGGCCTATAAATATCCTTAAATCAATATCCTCGCCTAAAAAGATACCTGCATGCGGGCTGCTAAAATCAGGGTTAAGGTAAACACCTTTGCGCTCGTGTACACACTCTTCGTTACGGGTTAGGGCCATAACTTTACCAAGGCTTTCTACCTCGCTAAGTATCGCTGTAAACTCCGGTTTAAGGCGAATAACCGTTTCTCCGGTTTGCGTAGCTAAAAGCTCTGCTTCGCTAACGCCAAGTTTTTCGGCGGCATTGCGTATCCTTAAATGCGGGTTCTCGGCTTTAAGCGCTTCCCACTGTTGTTTCAGGGTGTTGGTAATCGTACTCATATGCTATAAAAATTAAGTTCCAAAAATTATTAAAGGGTTATTGTTTACCGGGTTGGGGCAAACTATGCAGGGAAAATTATATACCCTGCTTATTATTTCTTTTGTAAATACTTTACCGGGAACATCATGCGCCACGATCTTTCCTTTTTTAAGCAGCATTATCCTGTTAGCAAACTGGGCTGCAAGGTTAAGGTCGTGCAGTACCATAATGGCTGCATTGCCCTTTTGGGTAAAGTTTTTTATGGTGTGCATTATGCGGTGCTGGTGCAGCACATCGAGGTTGTTAAGAGGCTCATCCAGGAACACCATTTTGTTCTCTACATCATTATCAAGCTGTGCCAGTACCCGTGCAAGGTGTACCCGTTGCTTTTCGCCGCCGCTAAGCGAGTTATAATCGCGGGTGGCAAGGGCGGCAACATCGGTCTCTTCCATGGCTTTAAGCGCGGCATCCTGGTCTGTTTTGTGTGGAATGGATGAAAAGTAAGGGTAGCGCCCCATCATTACAACATCTTTAACGTTAAGCGGAATATCATGGCTGTTGCTTTGCGAAAATTTAGCCTTGCTGTGCGCCAGCTCTTTGTCGCCCCATTCTTTAAAAGTTTTCTTTTTAAAGATAATAGGGTCTTCATGTTTTGCCAGCTCGTTTGCCAATACACTAAGCAGCGTACTTTTACCTGCGCCGTTAGGCCCCACGATAACCAATAGTTCGCCGTAATTTACAGACACGCTTATATCCTCTAAAATAGAGAACTTTTTGTGTGCATAATGTATATTCTGAGCTTCTAACATGGTTTACATAGATTTCCTGTTACGGATTAATATGGTTATAAAAATAGGCGCGCCCATAAAGGCGGTTAAAACACCTATGGGTATTTCGCTTGGCGGGGCGATGGTTCGGCTTATCGTGTCGGCAATTAACAATAAAATACTGCCGAATATTGCGCTCATAGGCAATATAACATGATAGTTCGACTTAAATATGAGCCTCAATATGTAAGGCACAATAAGACCTATAAAGCTTATAGTGCCGGCAAAGGCCACACAAGTGCCAACCATTAATGCCGATAATAATATTATCTGTTTCTTAATACGCTCCACAGGTATGCCCAGGTGTTGCGCATCGGTTTCGCCCAGCATCATTGCGTTAAGTGCCTTCCCTTTATTAATTAGAAAAAAGTAAGCCACGCTAATGACGGCTAACAGTATACCGTTCTTTGTCCAGGTGGCGCCGCCCAGGCTTCCCAAGTTCCAGAAGGTAGGTCGCGCAGCTGCTCTTCTTTGCTAAAGTAAATAAGCAGCCCCATAACGGCAAAGCCCAGTGCGGTAATGGCAACGCCCGTAAGCAGCATCATGACCACATTAGTACGCCCGCCTATGGTAGAGATGCGGTATACCAGTATCATGGTAACCAGCGCCCCTACAAACGCCATAAAACTTAAGAACGAATAATGAAAAACTTCGGGTATGTACGGTTTAATGTATACGCCCAATACTATGGCAACGGCTGCAAAGAGCGATGCCCCTGCTGTAATGCCTATCAAATCGGGCGAGGCAAGTGGGTTGCGGAACATACCCTGCAGGCACGTACCGGATACAGAAAGCGCACTGCCTATTAAAATTCCCATTACAATGCGCGGCAGCCTTAAATCCATAAGTACAAAGCGATCTGCTGCGCCTATGCTGCCGTCGTTATTAATAATGCCATTAAAGACATCTATAATAGAATGCTTTTCAAACTCATACACTCCCATGTACAGCGATACTACCGCCAGTGCAATCAGCAGTAGTAAGCTAAGAACAATATAAACCGGGAGCCTGTTTTGCATTATTTGCTTAACAGCCCGTTTAGTTGTGTAGCAGCTTCACCAAGGCGTGGGCCAAAGCCGGATAGTAATGCGCCATCCATAGCAATGATCTTTTTGTTTTTGCCGGCATTAGTTTTATCTACACCCGGTATTTTAAGTACACCATCTATTCCGCCAAGGCTTTCAAGGCCTGTATCAAACATTAATATAACATCAGGATTGCCTTTTATAAGTGCTTCAGGTGTAAGGGGTTTAAAATCAGCAAAATCAGTTACGGCATTTTTAGCACCCGCAAGCTCTATGGTTTTTTCTACCGGGGTACCTGTACCGCTTACCATCATCATGTTAGCGCCACGGGCATAAATAAATAATACTTTAAGAGCTTTAGCTAATGGTTTTA
>Ga0247814_10000842_pt1 | contig 20717 bp, 20 predicted proteins | sample UWRJL179409R1_FD_179947 | JGI IMG/M metagenome (GOLD analysis project Ga0247814, IMG submission 179947) | Plant litter microbial communities from Arlington Agricultural Research Station in Wisconsin, United States - UWRJ-L179-409R-1 | ecosystem: Environmental > Terrestrial > Plant litter >... | reverse complement strand
CGCTGGCAGCCCGCCTGTCGTGCCCGTCCCTCCGACTACGCCGACAACACCCACAACGCCAACGCCGAGCCCTGCGCTGGAAGCGACTTTCACACCCAAGGCGGGCACCAAAGCCGGGTCTTCGGACGCCTCGGCGGCCGTGGCGCTGGACAGCAAATACATGATCGTCGGTGACGACGAAGGCAATGTCCTACGCGTCTACGACCGCGAAGGTGGCAATGCCGTTTACGAGTGGGATTACAGCGCAGCCCTGGGCATCAGTGGCGAAGTCGATCTGGAAGCGGCAGCGCTGGTGGGCGATACGCTGTACCTGACCGGCTCTCACAGCAACACCAAAAAAGGCGTCGATGCCGACAGCCGTGAAGTGGTTTTCAGCGTGAAGGTCGGCGGCACCGGCGCTAACACCACGTTCACCTATCAGGGCAAATTCACCGGCTTCGAAGCGGCGTTGGTGGCGTGGGATCAGAGTGGGGCCAATGGCAAAGCGCCGGGCTACTTTGGTTTTGCCGCGTCATCCGGCGCTGGCATTGCGCCGGAAAACACCAACGGTTTTTCCATCGAAGGCATGACCACCTCCGTCGACAATACCCAGCTGTGGCTGGGCTTTCGCGCCCCGCAAACCGACACCACGACCCGTGACAAAGCGTTGATCGTGCCGGTCGAAAACTATCAGGCACTGCTGGCCGGCACCGCCACTGCGCCAGTATTCGGCGCTGCCATCGAGCTGAACCTGGGCGGTCGCGGCATACGCTCTATCGACAAGGCCGCCGATGGCAGCGGTTACCTGATCATCGCCGGGCCTGCGGGCGGCGCTTCCGATCAAGTCACCAATGACTTCCGCCTGTTCACCTGGGACGGCAAGGCCGCGAGTCAGCCGCAGGAACTGGACAACAATCTGGATGCGCTGCTCAAGGCCACGGGCGGCAGTTTCGAATCCATCGTTTCGCCGGCCAGCATCAAGCCCGGCACCCAGATCCAACTGCTGCAAGACAACGGCGATACCGTTTGGCCCGGTCAGATCGAGGTTTCCAAAGACCTGCCCCCAGCGAACCAGCAGTTCAAGGGCAACCTGGTCACGCTGGGCTCGCCGACGGTCGACAAAACCGCACCGGTGCTGGTTGCGGCCGCCCCTGCCGATGCGGGCACCGGCGTGGCCGTCAGCAGCTCGCTGTCGTTTACCTTCGACGAAGGGGTGGCGCTGGGCAAAGGCACCATCGAATTGCAGAACGCAGACGGCACACTTGTGCAAAGCTTCGCGGCGGGCAGCCCGCAGGTAAAAGTGGACTACAACAAGATCACCCTGCAGCCCACCAGCAAGCTGCACGCCACCACCGATTACAAACTGGTGCTCAACACCGACGCGGTGACCGATCATTCGGGCAATGCCCTGGCGAGTAAAACCATCAGCTTCACCACCGGCGCATTACCGCACTACGATCTGCTGATCACCGAAGTGAACTCCAATGCCGAAGGCGGTGATTTTTTCGAGATCTATAACTACGGCTCCACGACCATCGACCTCAGCGGCTGGAAGATGAACGACGAAGCCGGGACCTTTATCGGTGCAACGAGCCTGCCGTCGAGCCTGACTCTGGCCGCCGGCAAGAGCCTGGTTGTTGCCTCGATCACCGCCGATAAATTGAGCGCCTTCAAGAGCGTGTGGGGCTTGAGCGACAGCACCAATCTGATCAGCATCGAGGGTCCGGGTTTGGGTAAAAAAGATGCCGTGCTGCTGTTCGACAGCAATGGCAACGTCGCAACGTCGCTGAACTACGGTGCAACCACCATCAAGGCCAGTGACGGCACTTTGGTCGCTCAGGCGCTGGCGACCAATGCCTTCACCAATGACCAACATGCTGGCGCAGCTTATGGCAGTACCGCCACTGCATCAGCCATGTGGGACGGCGTCTCGACCAGCAATCCGCATTACGTGGGTGCAGTCACCGGGCAACTGGGCGCCTACGCGCAGACTGCCAAACCGGCTTCGGTCGGCTCGCCAGGCATCGTCGAAATCGTGCAGAGCGGCGTGGCGCTGGTTCAGGGCGAAAGCCTGGTGGCATAAGCCGTACGAGCAGGAAAACCAGACCCGGCGATTCCCAGCGCCGGGTTTTTGTCACGCCAGACGGTAACGCAGCAGCCTCAGTTTCAGCTCGAACCTGCCACCGGCAAGACAATGGCAATCATGGGGTTCGAAGTGTCCAGGCAAATCCATCCGTCATAAAACGTCTGATACGCAGTCGACCCGCCGCTAGAAAGCCGCACGCTCGTAGCCAGTTGCCGCGAGCTAGACAGCTTGCGCATGAATTTCTATCAGCAACTTCATTTATCCCATTAATCTGACGCCATAAACTCCGTGTATCCAAGCGCTGCCCATTTGATAATCCAATCGCCTTATCGTTGCATCCCTGCATAAGCGCGTGCAATGTAACGACGTATTTCCAACTGTAACCTTTGCGGTATTTCACAGAAATCCACGATAAATTACAGGACCCGAAGACACGGTTTGAATGTTTAGTACCCCGCTTACGACGCTCAATAACGGTGCATTAGACTTACCTTTGGGGATGATCACGCATTCAAGCTCTTACTTATGAATCCATCAATGCCATTTGTGTAATCGAATTGCCGTGATGTGCGCGCGCCGTTGCGCTTGCTGACTAACTTCGAGGAATAGAATGGCTATCTAAGGGCATACGAATATGGTCTTCTTTCCAGGTTTCCTGTCGGTGGTCTTTGTCGTGCGAGATCAAGCTGGCACGCTTGAAAAAATGCTCACCGACGCGACCGAGCTTATCGCCTCTGATGTCAGCGATTATGAGCTCATCATCGTCGACAACGCCTCCAGCGATGACAGTATTGCTCTTCTGAAACGACTCACCGATGTCAGTGGCTTTGCCAACCTCCAGATATACGCCCTGACCAAGGAAGTCGATATGGACACGGCGTCCTGGGTCGGACTGGAAAATGCTCTGGGAGACTATGTAGCGGTAATCGACCCGTTGGCAGACGACCTTGGTTATCTGCCGACCATGCTCGAAAAAGCAGTGAGCGGTGCTGATGTGGTGTTTGTCTGTAACACCGAGACGCTGACCCAAAGCCTTGCTTACCGTCTGGCCCATCGGCTGTTTCACAGTGCTTATAGCTGGTTCAATAATATTCATCTTGCCAGGGAAGCACCGCAGTATCGGATGTTGAGCAAGAAGGTGATCAACTTCATCCTGCAACATCCCAAACCTGCAATGAGCTACCGTCATTTGCCTGCAACCGGAGGCTTTGCGCGTGCTTATCTGAGTTATGCGGCATTGCCCAAGCCCCAGCCACGCAAGCGCCTGGGCGAGAGCGTTGATCGTGGCGTGCGGATGCTGGTTTCAAGTACCAGAGCGCCAATGAGGCTGGTGACTGCTCTGTCACTGTTTGGCGCAGTGATCAATCTTGTGTACTGCGCCTACATCATCGCTGTTGTTCTTCTCAAACCCGATGTCGCACCCGGCTGGGTGAGCCTCTCGCTGCAAGAGTCAGGTATGTTTTTCCTGATTTCATTGGTGTTGCTGGTGTTGGGGGAATACATCCTGAATATGGCCAGTTTCTCCAATGAGGGACCGCTGTATCACATAGGACAGGAGTTCACGAGCGCGCGCATGACCCGACTCGATAAACTGAACATCGAGGAAAACACCCCGATCCCGGTACATAAACCCATGCTCGTAAGCGGGAAATCATCTTGACCATCAGCGCTTCGCAGAGCTGCGAGGTGGTCATTGTCGGTGGAGGTTTTTACGGGGCGGCGATTGCGATTCATCTGGCCAAGGATCGCGGCTTCAGGAACATCGTTTTACTGGAGCGTGAACCGGCTTTGCTGATGCGTGCTTCCTATAACAATCAGGCGCGCGTGCATAACGGCTATCACTACCCGCGCAGCTTTACCACGGCCTATCGCAGCCGCATCAATCTGCCGCGCTTTGTGCAGCAATGGCCGGACGCGATCAAGCAAGACTTTACCAAGCTCTACGCGATTGCCCGGCACAACTCCAAGGTCACCGCACGGCAATTCGAACGCTTCTGTCAGGACATCGGCGCGACGATCAAGCGCGCTGACGGGTCGACCCGTGCGCTGTTCGAGCCGCGGTTGATCGAAGACGTTTTCCAGGTGCAAGAGTATGCCTTTGACTCCACGCGGCTGGCGACGTGGGCGGTACGCGAACTCCACGCGTGCGGGGTACAGATCCGCTATCAGACCTGCGCGACGGCCATTCATCGAGGTCCGGAATCGAGCCTGGAGGTGGTGACAAAAAAAGATGGCGCTTGCGCCAGACTGTCGTGTCGCTATGTCTTCAACTGCAGTTACAGCGGCGCCAATCAGCTGATGGGTGATTTCCCCGGTGTGCAGAGCCGCCTCAAGCACGAGATCACCGAAATGGCGTTGATGCAGATGCCGCCAGCCCTCGAGAACTTCGGCATTACCGTCATGGACGGGCCGTTCTTTTCCGTCATGCCCTTCCCTGCGCGAAACCTGCACACGCTGTCCCACGTGCGATTCACCCCGCACCAGCACTGGGAAGATGAGCGCGATATAAATCCTTACGAAAGACTCAGCCGGCACCCGCGCGAGAGTCGCGCCAATCGCATGCTGCGCGATGTCGGGCGTTACATACCCTCGGTATTGACCGCGCAACATGTCGACTCGCTGTACGAAATCAAGACTGTGCTGGCGAAGAATGAAACCGATGACGGCAGGCCGATTCTGTTCGAGAAACATGCCGCGCTTCCCGGCTGTTACACCGTACTGGGCGGCAAGATTGACAACATTTATGACGTGCTGGAGAAGATCAATGCTGAAGTCTTCTAATCTGCCACGCATCGCGACGCTGCTGTGCCTGGTGATGCTGGCCTGTCTGTTCCTCACCCTGGCAACGCGCTCGGTATGGGTCGACGAAGCGATGTTGCTCAAGGCCGTCATGGAACTGAAAACGCCGGTCGACTTCTTCCAGCCGTTGGCCTACTACGACCAGGCCGAGCCGCTGCTGGCATCGGTGTTTTTCAAGGCGATGATCAGCCTCTTCCACTACAACATCGAACCGTTGCGTCTGGCGGTACTCGCGGCTTCCTGCCTGCTGATCGCACCGATGTTTCTCGTGTTCAAAGATTATCGCTGGGGCGCGGCAGTGTTTTTGCTGGCGCTGATCGGCCACGGGTTTTCCACCGGGCTGTACCTGACTGAACTCAAACATTACTTCCTGGAGATCTGCGTAAGCTTTTTGGCGATCTTCGCGATCTGGAAGGCGCAACAGCAAAATAATCTTTATTGGCCGGTCGGCATGGCGGCCGTGGTCAGCGTCATGGGCTTTTCAACCCTGATCGTTTCGGGAGGGCTGTTGATCTATGGGTTCGTGATGTGGCTGACCCTGCCTCGCGATGAAAGGACGTTACGTAAATTGAGCGTGATGTTCATCTGCGGCGTGGTCGTCGCTGCCGCGTATCTGTTCATGAAGTCGTTGACGATCTATCAGTTGGGCAACTACGACGATTATTTTGCAAGTTCAGCCCTGGGAGCATTGGCGATCCTGCAAAAAGCCGTGCTTGGCGCCTACGGGAAAGCGCTGCTGTTGATTTCCGGCATCGCCAACGTCGCGTTGCTGTTCAGCAAGAACCGGGGGTTTCTGTTCAAGCTGAACCTGTTTTTCCTCGGCCTGGTGACCGTCGTCGTGATCGGTCGGATTGTCGGTTTTTATCCCGCAACTTACTCCAGGCATGTCATCTGGCTCGTGCCATTCAGCCTGGTCATTGCCAGCTACGCGATCCTCGAATTCACGGCGAACCCGATTAAAACCGTCAGAGGCCTGGGATGGGCGCTGCTGGTGGTGCTGTCCCTGCAAGCGGGGAAAATCGGGTTATACGAACTCAAGGGCTTCAACTACGAGTACGTGGATAACAACGATTTCTATCGTCACATCGCCGAAATGGCGCCAACGCAGTTCCTGGTTTACCCCGACGCTCAGCCGTCACTGGAGTATTACGCGTTGCTGGACCCGCGCCTGAACAAGCATCAGTACGTGCGGGTTTATGACGAACTGACCCAGAAGCGCAACGCCACACTGGGCTTTGCCGATTTCCAGAACGACGTCGTGCAGCTCTTGCGCCACAGGCCTGCCACCGACTTTTCGGTGCTGGTGTCGCATATCAACCTGGACACTGACATCACCGGCCGGGGCAAGGTCCTTGAGGCGGAAATCAGCCGGCTGAATTGCACCTACACCTCTTATTTCTATGTGTACAACGCACAGCTTATTCGCGTGCACTGCCCCATGGATGCTCAACTATGACGAATGGATTGATAGGCTTTTCCGGATTTGTGGGTTCGACGCTGCTCAAGCAAACGGCCTTTGCGCAGCACTATAGATCGACCAATATCGGTGAGATCGAAGGCCGGGCATTCGACACGCTGGTGTGTGCCGGCGCCCCGGCGCAAAAGTGGATCGCCAACCGCGAACCTGCGCAGGACCGGCAGAAAATCGAAGCGTTGATCGCTCATCTGCGCACGGTGACGTGCAAAACCTTCATTTTGATCAGCACCGTGGACGTCTTCAAAAACCCTATAAACGTTGACGAAGATTCGCCGGTCGATGAGTCGGGGCTGCATCCTTACGGCCTGCATCGTCGGTTGCTGGAGCGTTTTGTCGAAGAGCACTTTGCACAGCATTTGATCGTGCGCCTGCCGGGGCTGGTAGGGCCCGGATTGCGCAAGAATGTGATTTACGACTTTCTGCATCAGAACAATCTGGATGCCATCGACAGCCGCGGTTGCTTCCAGTTTTATCCGATGGTCAACCTGTGGTACGACATTCAGACCGCGTTGCAGGCAGGTCTCAAACTCGTACACCTCACCGCCGAACCGATCACCGTTGCCGAGGTTTCGCAGCTCGGTTTCGGCCAGCCTTTCCACAACGCCTCAAGTGGCGCGGCAGCGTCCTACGCGTTGCAAACCCGGCATGCTGCGCTGTATGGCGCCAGCGGCGTCTATCAGTACAGCGCTCGCGACACGGTGCAGGCGGTCAGGACCTACGCCCAGTCCGAACCGCGTGCCGCCCAGACACATGCCGAGGTCAAGGCATGAGACTGGCCATATCCAACATTGCCTGGGACACGTCCCAGGACTCAACCATCGCCCGGCTGCTGCGGCGGTACTCGGTCGATGCCATCGACATTGCCCCGGGCAAATACTTTCCTGACCCCATCAACGCCACGCAGCAGGACATTACAAAGGTGCGCGAAGGTTGGGCTGAACACGGCATCGAGATCACCGGCATGCAGGCGCTGCTGTTCGGCACTACGGGACTCAACGTGTTCGGGGCGTCAGAAAGCCGCGTGGCAATGTTGCGACATCTGGCGGCAGTCTGCCGAATCGGCGCCGTTCTGGGGGCGACACGCATTGTCTTTGGCTCACCCAAAAACCGCGATCGCAGTGGTCTGGACGATGAGCAAGCCGACGCGATTGCGCTGCCGTTTTTTCGCGCTCTGGGTGACATCGCCCAGCAGCATGGCGTGACGGTGTGCCTGGAACCGAACCCGCCGTGCTACGGCGCCAACTTCATGACCACCAGTGCGCAGACGGCGCACGTTGTGCGCCAGGTCAGTCACCCGTCCATTCGCATGCAGCTGGACACCGGATCGCTGACCATTGTTGGCGAAGCGCCCCAAGAGGTGCTGCAAACGAGTGCCGCACTGATCGGGCATATCCATGCCAGCGAGCGTGACTTGTTGCCTCTGGGCGATGGCGACACGGCACATACCGAGATGGCCGCCGCCATCGCCCGATTCCTGCCTGAACACATCGTCACCATCGAAATGCTGGCAACCAAACATGAACCCCAGGCCTCATCGATCGAACGCGCCCTGACGGTGGCCATCCACCATTACCGAAACGCACACCAAGGTCAGCATTTATGAAGTGGCTCATTCTCATCCTCGGGATTCTCTCCAACGCATCGGCCAGTGTGCTGGTGAAAATGGCAATGATCCCTCCGCGCCGATTTCCGTCGCTGAGTGCGCCGCTGGAATCGCTTTCCAACTGGCCGTTCTGGTTGGGGCTAGGGCTTTATGGCAGTGCATTTTTGCTTTACGCCGCAGCATTGGCACGCTTGCCCTTGAACGTGGCCCACCCGGTCCTTACCGCTGGCGCCGTCGCTGCAGTGGCGTGTTCTTCGGTGTTGATCTTCCGTGAATCCTTCCACTGGACAACGGCTGCCGGCGTATTGCTGGTCATTGCCGGCGTCGCCTTGATCACCGCACGGGTAGCCTGATGACTGAATCCATGATTTCCCCTGCTCACACGTCTGCAACGCCGAGCACCCGCCAGGTGCCGGCATTCAATACGTCGTTGTGGCTGGGTCGACAGCATCCCTGGTGCGTGATCATCCCGGTGATCAATGAAGGTCCGCGGATCAAGAAGCTGCTGGTGCGGATGAAGGACCTTTCGCTGGACGCTTTGGCTGACATCATCATCGTGGACGGCGGCAGCCAAGATGGCTCTCTGGAGCACGAGGCACTGGTGGCAGCGGGCGTACGCGGTCTGCTGGTGAAAACCGCGCCCGGCAAGCTCAGCGCTCAGTTGCGTTGCGCTTACGGGTTTGCCCTCGATGAGGGCTATGAAGGGATTGTTACCATTGATGGCAACGACAAGGATGATCCCGAAGCGATCCCGCGCTTCATCGACGCGCTTGGGCAAGGCGTTGATTTTGTCCAGGGTTCGCGCTTTGTCCCTGGCGGGATTGCGCAAAACACCCCGAAGTCGAGGGATTTCGCCATTCGTTTCATTCATGCCCCCCTGCTGAGCCTGGCATCCGGTTTCAAGTGGACGGACACCACTCAGGGCTTTCGCGCCTACAGCCGCACCTTGTTGTCAGACCCTCGCGTGGCGATTTTTCGTGACGTATTCAACACGTATGAGTTGCTCGCCTATTTGTCTTACCGGGCGCCGAAACTGGGCTATCGCTGTGTCGAGTTGCCCACCACAAGACGCTACCCCAAGGGCGAAGTACCCACCAAAATCAGCAGCGTGAAAGGCAATCTATCGGTCCTGCAAGTGCTGATCCGCGCCTGTCTGGGACGTTATAACCCTTGAGCCCGGCAAATCAGTCACAGCAGGCGGGTTCCGGTCATGCCCAACATGATCAGCAGTGACACCAGAGCGCTGGCGGCTGCCCCGACCCACCATAGACGATTGACCCGTGCGCGCTCGACGCCATGGGCAAGCAAGACAATCCGCAACCCCGAAACAAGATGCGCGAGCACAAAAAACACACCTATCGCGTAATGCGGCAACAGCCGGATGCTCCAGGGATCGTAAAGCATCCCGACCGGATCACCTGAAGCAAAGGCCCATCCGGTATCGATGCCGGCGTAAGTACGCGCAAAGATGAATACCGCATTCAGGTGACCCAGGATGAACACCGCTAAAAATACCCCCGAACCGATCTGCACGATTCGATAAGCATCTACCGAGTGAACGCTCCAGCTCCAGGCCAGGCGCAGGCCGCTGAACACTTGAAACAGTAACGCCACGACCAGTACCGGTTCCACAAACGGCGCACGATAGACCTGCCGCCCGACTTCCATGACAGCCGTATGGGCTTCAGGGCTGATCAGTCCGAACAAGTGATTGAACAGGTGAAACGTCACGAACAGCAGAACGATGACGCCTGCAACGCCATGTGCCACTCGTAGCCAGGCCAGGTCGCGCATGGACTTTTTGACGCGGGGCCGCGGCGCTTTACCCTTGAATGTCAGGACACAGCCCAACAACAACCAGCCCGCGATCCAGATCGCCTGATCCGAAACCGGGCTGCCCAGCATGATCGCGTTGACACCGATAAAGCAGTAGAGGGTCGGCGCCGCAACAATCATCAAGGCCAGTCTGCGCGCTCGGGTGGTTGTGACGTCGTCGTATGGCGCCCTGCTTTTCTTGCAGGCAAGGGCTAACCCCATCGCAGGCACGGCGAAAACCCCCAGCAATACCAATGCGGCGAGTACGGCTGTACCGAGGGTCATCGACACGCGATGCCCCAGATCATCAGTGACCAGATAGTGAAAAGCATCCAGCAGAAATGGATAAATCAACGTGACCGCAATCGGGCCCCAGATTATCCAGTGCGCTTTTGAAAGAGCAGTGTCCTGAGCATAACTCGCTGCACTGTCGGAATATTTCCATGGCTGCATGTCTTGATTCTCATATAAGGGCAGTAAAGCGCCCACCCATAAGGATGCCGTATAGATACTTAGTGCTTATGTGTTCTAAGTGACGATAGAGTATCAGCTAATAACAATAATTCGCTTACTGCCTCTGGACACACTTCTAATACCAAGGTATAGCGAAACCAACCTTAAGTACGAAACTTATGTACTTTATCTGACACGCCGATAAAGCCGATCTCGCTTACTATAGCGCCAGATGTTTTTTTGGTGGTTTTTGTGTCGACACAGAAATCCAGACTGCTCTACAACGCCCTACAGGCATAGCGCGCCGCCTGCTCAGGCATCAAAATAGCTCAATCAAAAGAAGGACTGTTTCATGCGACGTCTGGCTCTTGCAGTAATTGCAGTATCGTTCTCTTTTGGATGTCACGCCGAACTCAAGGTCAAATCAACGCCTCAGATTTGTACACTTCTGAATGACACCCAATTGCGCACAGGCGAGTGGGCTATACAGCCCGATGGCCATGAAGGCTGCGTCAGCGGCGCCCGGCTTATATCACCAGGTACTGCCGATACCAACAAGATTGCTTACTCAGCCGATGGCACCGACGGAATACCGAATCGGGTACAACTGCTTCTTTATATAAACCTGCCTTCTGATGAAGAAATGGCAAAGCGTGAATTGGTCAAAGCCGCCAAACGTTTGTCCATAAGAACATTAGGCTTATCGACTCCGCCTTCAGTCGTTGAGTCCATCATGAAAGCCAGGCCCGCAAAACTGGAAGTCGGCAGCGGCAGCATCACGGTTACCCGGCTGGCCAGCAACAAACAAGGCTACGTACTTGCAGTGAGCATGGAGTGATCTTCGTTGGAGATTCTATGTCTGGGAGCAACCGCCAGTCGCCGCAGATGTATTGTCTGAACCGACGCCTTCCAGTAGACGCAAATGCATCGGCTGTAAGTCCTGTCGGGAATGTTGCGTAGATCTGTTGGAGCGAGGCTTGCCCGCGAATGGGTCTGTCGGTCGACATTTTCGCTGGCTGAATTAACGCCTTCGCGGGCAAGCCTCGCTCCAACGAATCTCAAATAAATCAGGCTTCCCAAAAAAACCATTTGATATAGTATATAAATATCAAACGATCAAGAGGACCTGCCCATGTCCATCGCCATCCGCAATTATCAACCGGCTCCTGCTCAGGATCCGGGCTTCTGGCAGCAATTGGGCGTTCCGGCACGGGGCGCGCAATTGTATGCCGCGCTGCGCAAAGGCTTGCCTTACGAGGTATTCGAACGCCTGGCGCAGTACACCGACCTCAACCGTTCGACCTTGGCCATCCACTTGGGGATTGCGCCCGCCACGTTGCAGCGACGCCTGAAAGTGCGGCAATTCAGTGCCGAGGAAAGTGATCGTCTGTTCCGCCTGGCGGCGGTCTACAAGGCTGCGCTGGATCTGTTCGAAGGCGATACCGACGCCACGCGGCGCTGGCTCGTCGAACCGGTGCGCGGGCTTGGTAACCATCGTCCGCTGGAAATGCTCGCCACTTCAGCCGAAGCCCAGGCGGTGCTGGACCTGATCGGCCGTCTTGAACACGGGGTCGTGGCTTGATCAGCATTTACCGCCTGGTCAAACGCAAATGGCTGGCCCAGGCCTTCGACGGCGAAGGTGCCCGGCTCTATGGCGGACGCTGGAACAGCAAGGGCAAAGCCTGCGTGTATTGCGCTGGCAGTGAATCCCTGGCGCTGCTTGAGGTGCTGGTGCATCTGGGTAATAGCGCTGTCATCCAGCACTACGCCATGCTCGAATTCCAGCTCCCGGAACAGGACATCCTCAATGCTGGCGCGGACATCCTGCCCGCCGACTGGCGCGACGAACCCGCTCCGCCTTCGACAGCCAGTTTCGGCGACACCTGGCTGGAATCCGGGCAAAGTCTGGCGCTGGCGGTGCCCAGCGTCATCATCCCGCGCGAGTCCAATTACTTGCTGAACGTCCAACACCCGGCTTATCAAACCCTAGTGGCCGAGGCGCGGGAGCTGGACTTCATGCTGGATGAGCGCTTGTTGAACGGTTAGAAATTGCCTTTCAACGCTTCCAGGCCGCCTTCATAGATCCCCTGAAACAACTCATGAGCCTCGGCATCGGAAATGCCATTGGGCGTGAAGCTTCCGGACCAGGTCACCTGCGTTTCAGCGTCGCCCACTGCCTCGACCTGCAACGTAGCGAGGTAATCAGTGACCGGAAACGGCCCTTCGGTGATTGAGTAGCTGTAGGTGCGCGCCTGATTGTCGTAGGTTTGCAGGCGCTCGACGATGACTGCGCCGTCGTCCGTGGTCAGTTTGCGCAGACGTCCGCCTTCAGCAGGCTCGCTGGCGGCGATGAACGGCAGCCAGTCCGGCAGGGAAAGGAAGCCGCCGACCAATTGCCATACGGTGTCGGCCGCGACCGGAAGGCGCAGGGATGCAGATGCTGTTGCCATGAGAAATTCTCCAGAATGAATGTCAGTGACAGGCCGATCAGATCGCCATGCTGTCCACTACGCCGCCGTCTACACGCAATGCGGCACCGGTGGTGGCAGATGACAAGGGAGAAGCAAGATACGCCACCAGATTGGCAACTTCATCCACTTCTGCCGCACGCTGAATAATCGACGTAGGTCGCGCGCTGCGCACAAAGTGGTCCGCTTCGTCACGGGCGCTGCGGCCTGATTGCGCGATGGCGTCCTTGAGCATCTCTTCAACGCCATCGGTAAAGGTCGGGCCTGGCAAGATGGCGTTGACGGTCACGCCGGTGCCCGCCAGGCGTTTGGCCAAACCATGGGAAACCGCCAGATTCGCCGCCTTGGTGGTGCCGTAATTGATCATGTTGGCCGGGATCGCAATGCCGGATTCGGATGAAACAAAGATCACCCGCCCCCATTTGCGCGCCACCATGCCATTCACGTAATGCCGCGACAGGCGCACCCCGGAGATCACATTGACCTGATAAAAGCGTTCCCACTCGTCATCCGGCGTGTCGAAGAAATCCACTTCGTTGAACACACCCAGGTTGTTGACCAGAATGTCTGCAGTCGGCTCGGCCTCGAACAACCGCTGTGCGCCTTGCGCCGTTCCCAGATCCGCCACGCATCCGCGCAGTTGGGCGTCGGGCACCTCGCGTTTGATTGCCGCAATCGCTTCATCCACTTTGGCCGCTGCGCGACCGACAATCACCACGGTCGCGCCGCAGGAGGCCAGCGCCTTGCCGACGCCCAGGCCAATGCCGGCGGTGGAGCCACTGACGATGGCGAGTTTTCCATTCAAATCGATTTTCATGGTGGGTCTCTCTTTGAATTCAGGCAATGGTTGTTGGCAGCGGGGCCAAAGGTGAAATCAGCTCAGCCTTGACCAGCGCCTGCCAGAACTCGGCCGGAATGCGCTGGGTCAACGCCGCCACGTCCTGCTCGATACGACCGGGGCGACTGGAGCCGGGAATAACCGCCGCCACAGCGGGGTTGGCCAGGGAAAATTGTAGCGCTGCGGCTTTGATGTCGACGTTGAAACGCTGGGCAATCGACTTGATCGCTTCGACTTTGGCAATAATCTGCGGCGAGGCTTTCTGGTACTCGAAATGCTCGCCGCCGACCAGAATGCCCGAGCTGTAAGGACCGCCGACCACGATGTCGACGTTCTGCGCGTGGGCCGAGGGCATCAGGCGTTGCAGCGCGCGGTCGTGGTCCAGCAAGGTGTAGCGACCAGCCAGCAGAAAACCGTCCGGTTGGGCTTCTTCCAGATCCAGGGTCAGTTCACACGGCTCGACGCGGTTGACGCCCAGGCCCCAGGCGCCGATCACGCCTTCTTCGCGCAGTCGCGTCAGGACCTTGAACGCGCCTTTGCGGGCGGCGTTGAAATACTCCAGCCACTCATCGCGGTAGAAATCCTGGGCAATGTCGTGAATCCAGACAATGTCCAGACGATCAGTCTGCAAGCGCTTGAGGCTGTCTTCGATGGAACGCAGGGTCGCATCGGCGCTGTAATCGTTGACCAGTTTGTTCGGGCGGCCGTGGTCGAACACGCCCGCCTTGTCGCCCAGGTCGCGGGCAGAAACGTCTTCGATTTCGTCCAGCACCAAACGACCGACCTTGGTGCTCAGCACATACTGATCGCGGTCGTATTGCTTGAGCGCTTCGCCCATGCGCAGCTCGGAAAGCCCCGAGCCGTAGAACGGCGCGGTGTCGAAATAGCGCACCCCGGCGTTCCAGGCGCCGTGCACCGTGGCCAGCGCTTCGTCTTCAGGAATCGCGCGGAACATGTTGCCCAGTGGTGCGCCACCGAAGCCCAGTACGCCGGGCAATTTGTCTCTGATGCTCATGATTGATCCTCTTTATCTGCAAAGGACGGGAGACGACTCCCATCAACTTGCCACCCTCAGGTGACCATGAGGCTAGGTTAGGTTGACCAGTAAAGACCGTCCAAGACATAATTTGGCTAACTTGAGTCCTTGCAGGTCTGAACCGTCATGATCGATTTACGCCAGCTTCGCTATTTCGTCGCCGTAGCCGAGGAAGAACACGTCGGTCGCGCTGCGGAACGGCTGCATATCTCGCAGTCACCGCTGAGCCGACAAATTGCCCAGCTGGAAGAATTCCTTGGCCTCAACCTCTTCGAGCGTAGCCAACAACGTATTCGTCTGACAGTGGATGGCCGCACCTTTCTCGCCGAAACCAAAGCCCTGCTCACCCACGCCAAACGCCTGGAATCGTTGGGCAAGCGTCTGGGTCGAGGGGAAGAAGGCGGCCTGTGCATCGGCTACATCGAAAACGCCATGCACACCTCGGTATTGCCCGACGCGCTGAAAATCCTCCGCGCGGCCCGGCACGATCTGCATATCGCGCTCTACAGCCAGGCCTCTTCGGATCAACTCGAAGGCCTGCGCCAGCGCAGCCTGGACATCGCCCTGGTGAGTGAGCCGCCTGCGGCCGATGACCCGGATCTGGACAGCGCGCTGGTGCTCAACGATGTGATGCTGCTGGCGATGCCCGAACACCACCCGCTCGCGCAGAAGAACGTACTGACCCCCGAAGACCTGCAGGCGGCGCAGTGGATTTGCGTGGCCAGCGGCCTGGCGCAACGCAGCGCGGGTGCTCACGCAGAAGGCTTCGTGGCGGCGTGCATGAAAGCCGGCTTTTCCCCGGACATCCACCTGGAAGTCACCGAACCGATGACCGCATTGCGGCTGATCGGCGCAGGCCTGGGCATCGCCATGCTGCAACGCAACCTACGCTCCAGCGCGCCGGAAAACGTGGTGTTACGCGAAGTGCCGTGGATGCAATACACCACGCCGGTCTGGGCCGCCTGGCACCGCATCAACCTGCGCCCGCTGGTGGCGATGGCGCGGGAAGTGCTGCTCAGTGGTCCCGCAAGTCGCACAGCAAACGCAAACCCGGCAGAAGGGGACTTGTCCCCGATTGCAATTGCCTGAACGACGAGATAATCCGGATATTTGGCGGCGCCTGAGCTGACGCCTTCGGGGACAAGTCCCCTCCTACCGTCAAAACTCTGAACGAACGTCGCTCAACACCTTGAACAGAGGCGCGCCTGCCGAGGCATTGATCGCCAGTTCGGCGAATACCGTTTCCCAGTTCGCCAAGGCATCGAGCGTCTGCTCGATGTAGTCGTCTGGCTTGAGGTATTTGTAATCCTTGCACAGCGCCTTGATGATTTTTCGGGTCGGTTTGCCTCTGCCCGCAAACGCCGTTGTATGTTCACCCATGCCTTGGGAAAAGGTCAGGTCGTAGGCCGGTGCCAGTGTCCACCGGCCACTGTCGCCTGCAACTTCGGACTCGTTGTAAAGAAACGCGAAGTTTTTCGTGTGGTCATCGTAGTTGTGCGACAACGCGTTGAAGATCATCAGTCGAGCCATTTTTTCGACTTCGACGGCGCTTCTGGTCAGCGCGTTAGTCAGCTTCAACAGCTCGCTGTAATCCAGCGCGGGGGTTCGGAAATCGGCATGAACAAGGGCCGACACGGTCATCATGTGCACCTTTGTGTCTCCCCGACGATCAAAGCGTTTACTGGCAAAGAACCGTTCGGATCTGCCCTCCGGCATCGCGACGTCCAGCAGCACTGACTCAGCCATTACAACCCTGGCCTGCCGCGCCATGACGGCGTAGGCCTGTTCGATGGCCCCCGTTTCCCAAGGCTCATCCAGTGCCCTGAATTTGACGATATGGTGCTCGTATCCCTGCGCAAGCGGGGCGAAGGCCGAAGCCGCATGAGAACCATCGGCGCTCAAGGCTACGACCGCCTTGGGTCGTGCGCCGCCCGGAGAACCACCGGCGATGCGCAGTTCCTTGAGGACATGATCGGTCTCGCCGGCCTGGACCTCGTTGGACGCTTCGAACAGGCGGGCAAGGCTCAGCGTTTGTTCGCTTTCGACCTGCTCGGCTTTGGGCTGATAATCAAAGGCCCCCATGCCACGATCACCCAGGTAAGCCAGGCGGTCCAGCTGCGTCAGCTTGAGTGAAGTGCCCTGTCCGAAATGACTGTTGAAGAACCGATCCATGAGCCGCAGACCCCAGCCATCAGGCAGGGAATCCGCGAATGGCCCATGCAGGCCACGAAAAAGGTTATCTCTGGCCAGCTGTGGTTTGTCATCAAAACTCATGGAGAAGGGAGAAAGGTTGAAGCCTTTGGCAAGCCATTGCGGGTCGTAGGAGAAGTAAATGCCCTTCGCTTCGGCTCGATATAACTCGCCCACTGTGCGTCCGTTGGTAGATACCACCAGCGACTCGGTTGGTTTCAGCGGTTTGCTCATTTCGTACCCCGCTGCCGTTTCAAATTCTTCAACTGTGCAGACGAGCTCAATTGCGTCAGTTTGAAGAGGTTGGAAACAGGCGCCAGATCATCCAGCGCCGTTGCCAGCAGAATCACCGATTCCAGCGTGATGGACCCGGTCAATTCAAAGCGTTTGATCGATGACTCGGAAACCCCGGACAGCTGCGCGAGGGTTTTGCGCGACAGGTTCTTCGAGAGGCGCAGGGCTTGGGCGTTTTTGCCAATATCGCGGGCGATTTCGGCTGGGGAGTAAAGGAGATGCATAAGGGACATGAGTCTGGCCTCCAATGGAGCCCGCTACTTAAAGGACTATATCTGAGCCATTATAGGCTTTTATAGGAAATAAAGGGCCTTAAAAGACCCTTTATTAGGTCATTGATTGACCGGAAAACTTAACTCGAAGGCTCATTTTCACCTTACGAATCAAACCGGTTCCTGTAGGCTGCTGACTTCTTTCTGTCCTTGTGCCATCAGGAGACCGCCCTTGCCTAAAGGGACGAGCACGCGTGCTACCGATACGTTCCCCACGCTTGAGTCTTCGGATTTTGCCGGTGAAGGGTCTTTCTATTTCGAGCTGGTGCGGCTGGAAGATCACGACGACATCCCGCGCGAATTCCTGCATCGCCACAATTACTATCATCTGCTCTGGATGACGGAGGCGAGAGGGACCCATATGCTGGATTTCGAGCAATTCGACGTCCGCGATCACTCGGTGTTTTTCCTGTCACCCGGCCAGCTTCACACCTGGACAACCTCGGTCAAACCGCGCGGTTTTGTCTTGAACTTCAGCACTGATTTTTTCGCACAGATGTTCCCCCGGGTCGACGACATCGCCAAGTTTCCCTTCTTTCACCTGACCCGTGGCGCGCCAGCGATTTACCTCACCCGTGAGCAGCACGATGCAATGCTGCCGCTGCTCAATGAAATCGAATGCGAATCCCGGGATCGCCAGGTCGGCCGTTTCGATATCGTGCGTTCTTACTTGCTGATCCTGCTGACGCAACTGCGGCGCCTGTATCCGGCTGACGAACATGGGCGCAGTTCGGGGCTCAGCTATTCGCTGACCAAACGCTTCGCGCTGTTGCTGGAAGAAAATTACCTGAGCTTCACAACCATCCGCCAATACGCTGATACGTTGTGCATCAGTGAACGGCAGCTCAATGAAGCGCTCAAGCGCACGGTAGGGAACACGGCCAGCCGGTTGGTTCAGGAACGGATTGCACTGGAAGCCAAACGCCTGCTCAGCAACACCAAATTGAGCACTGCGCAAATCGCCTTCCAGCTGAATTTCGATGATCCGGCCTACTTCACCCGCTTCGTCAAAAAGCACACCACCTGCACGCCCGGCGAATTCCGTAAAAAGTATTCCCACCCTTCTGACTAACCCCGCAAAAAAGTACAAAACAACGTCTGAACTGTCCTAACGCGCGCCCGGGCAGGGTGCGTACATTCCATCGGAAGAAGCCGCGGTCACGCGCCAATAAGAAAATATTCCGATGCCCATGATTCAGGAAATGAAGCTGCGCGTGCGCAGTCCTGCCCTCTGCTGCCTGGCCTCCAGTGCAACGCACAAGCAACTCGTTGCCCATCGGCCAACGAGCCTTCATGACCCTGTTGCCTGTCCGCCTTCCTCTTCTCGACACCCGGCCTTTCACCGAGCGCATACAGACGCACTCGGTTGCCGGAGTCATCGCTGCAATTCCTCTTTCAACTGGAGTAACCGCCATGCTTTATGACGTTCGCACATACACCTGCCGCCCGGGGACTACCAAGAAGCATCTGGCGCTCTATGCCGAACATGGTTACGAGATTCAAAGCCGCCACTTGGGCAAACCCTTGGCGTACCTGCAAACCGAAAGCGGCAACATCAACAGCTACATGCACATCTGGGTATACGAAAGCGCCGCAGATCGTGATGCCAAGCGCAAGGCGCTGCAGAACGATCCGGCGTGGTCGGTGTACCTGACCAAAAGTGCCGAAGCGGCCTACCTGATCAGCCAGGAAAACCGCTTGATGAGCCCGACGCCGTTCTTCAAACCCTGAGCCGAAACCGCATTTTTCAATAATAAAAAGCTCCGCAAAAGGAGAGACAAATGTTCCAGCAGGTATACGACCCGGTAGGAGGATCGCTCCTCTTTTCGTCGCTTTTTGCTGCACTGCCATTGGTGACAATGTTCTTGTTGTTGGGGTGGTTGCGGGTAACGCCGCACATTGCCGCGCTTGTGTCGCTGGTGGTCTGTGCCCTGGTAGCTATTTTCGCCTATGGCATGCCGGTGGCGACGACATTGAACGCCGGCTTCTACGGCGCGGCGTTCAGCGTACTCACGGTGTTATGGATCATCCTTAACGCCATCTGGCTGTACAACCTGACCGTCAAATCCGGCCACTTCGCCGTGTTGAAGGACAGCTTTGCGATGCTCAGCAAGGACACGCGCATCCAGGCCATTTTCATTGCCTTCAACTTCGGCGCCTTGATGGAGGCGCTGGCAGGTGCAGGCACGCCCATTGCTATCTCCGGGGCCATGCTGCTGGCTATCGGCGTCAGACCGATCAAGGCTGCGGTCCTGGCGCTGGTGGCAAACACCGCACCGGTAGCCTTCGGCGCGTTGGCCGTACCGATCACGACGCTGGCCCAGGTCACCGGCTTGCCTTTCGAAACACTGGGCGCCATCGTTGGTCGTCAGACGCCGATCATTGCCGCCTTTGTGCCGCTGATTCTGGTGGGTTTGATGGATGGCCGTCGCGGGCTGGTTCAGGTCTGGCCTGCTGCGCTGGTGGCCGGTATTGCCTTCGGGATCAGTCAGTGGTTCAGCGCCACTTACGTGTCGGTGGCCTTGGCTGACGTGGCAGGCGCCCTGGGTTCTGCAGGCGCATTGATCCTGTTCCTCAAGTTCTGGACGGCGCCTCATGTCGATGACATCGACGGCATGGATGTCCCGGTGAGCAGCAACATTCGCCACACGTCCAATGCAATGTGGCTGGCTTACTCGCCCTACATCCTGATCATTGTCATCTTCTCCCTGGCGCAAGTACCGCAGGTGAAACAATGGCTGTCTGCGGGCACGCTCATGTTCCCGTGGCCGGGGCTGGATATTGTCAGCACCAGTGGCAAGAAAGTGGCGACCAACTTCACCCTCAATAGCCTGTCTGCTACCGGTTCGCTGCTGCTGTTGGCCGGGGTGATCAGCGCCTGGATGCTGCGCGTTCGGGCCAGTACCGCCATCGCGACTTACGGCGAGACCGTGCGACAGCTACGCTGGGCTATTCCAACTGTGCTGTGCGTGCTGGCCATCGCATTCATCATGAATTACTCGGGGCAGACCGTTACCTTGGGCGTCTGGCTGGCTCAGGCCGGGCCGGCCTTTGCTTTCCTGTCGCCAGTGATTGGCTGGATCGGCGTGGCAGTGACCGGCTCGGACAACTCGGCCAACGCCCTGTTTGGCGCACTGCAAGTTGCCGCTGCGCATCAAACCGGGCTTGATCCTGCCTTGCTGGCCGCAGCGAATGCTTCCGGCGGTGTGCTGGGCAAGATGATTTCCCCGCAAAGCCTGGCGGTGGGTGCCGCCGCGGTGGGCATCATCGGCCAGGAGGGACTGATCTTCCGCAAGGTTATCGGCTGGAGCCTGGGGCTGCTCGCGGCAATGTCGCTACTCGTATTCCTGCAGACAGGCCCGCTGGCCTGGATGCTTCCGTAATCAAAGGAGTCTCTATGACTGACT
>Ga0247814_10000839_pt1 | contig 20765 bp, 20 predicted proteins | sample UWRJL179409R1_FD_179947 | JGI IMG/M metagenome (GOLD analysis project Ga0247814, IMG submission 179947) | Plant litter microbial communities from Arlington Agricultural Research Station in Wisconsin, United States - UWRJ-L179-409R-1 | ecosystem: Environmental > Terrestrial > Plant litter >... | reverse complement strand
GCAATATCGCGAGCTCACGGCCCTTATGGCCCTCGCGGCTAAAGCCGCTCCTACGGTTCCCTTTGACGAAGGAAAAAGCATGCTGATTATTCCCGCTATCGATCTTAAAGACGGTGCCTGTGTACGCCTGCGCCAGGGCCGCATGGAAGATTCCACGGTGTTCTCCGATGACCCGGTGGCCATGGCCGCCAAGTGGGTCGAAGGCGGCTGCCGTCGTCTGCATCTGGTCGATCTGAACGGAGCGTTCGAAGGTCAGCCGGTGAATGGCGACGTGGTGACTGCAATCGCCAAGCGTTATCCAAACCTGCCAATCCAGATCGGTGGCGGCATTCGTTCGCTGGAAACCATCGAGCATTACGTCAAGGCGGGTGTGAGCTACGTCATCATTGGCACCAAGGCCGTCAAGAATCCCGAGTTCGTCGCTGAAGCCTGTCGCGCTTTCCCCGGCAAAGTGATTGTCGGCCTGGACGCCAAGGATGGCTTCGTCGCCACTGACGGCTGGGCTGAAATCAGCACCGTACAAGTGATCGATCTGGCCAAGCGTTTCGAGGCCGATGGCGTATCAGCCATCGTTTATACCGACATCGCCAAAGACGGCATGATGCAAGGCTGCAATATCCCGTTCACCGCCGCACTGGCGGCGGCAACGCGGATTCCGGTGATTGCCTCAGGTGGCATCCATAATCTGGGCGACATCCGCGCCTTGCTCGACGCCAAGGCGCCGGGGATCATCGGCGCCATCACCGGCCGTGCGATCTACGAAGGCACGCTGGATGTGGCTGAAGCCCAGGCGATGTGCGATCTGGAGCAACGCTAAGTCGCTTTACCGTAGGAGCGGCTTTAGCCGCGAGGGCGCCCTCCCGGCTAAAGCCGGTCCTACGGTCCAATCCGTTTTGGAGATCAACCCCATGGCTCTGGCCAAACGCATCATCCCTTGCCTGGACGTCGACAACGGTCGTGTGGTCAAGGGCGTCAAGTTCGAGAACATTCGTGATGCGGGCGATCCGGTTGAAATCGCGCGTCTTTACGATGAGCAGGGCGCGGACGAGATCACCTTTCTCGACATCACCGCCAGCGTCGATGGCCGCGACACCACGCTGCATACCGTGGAACGCATGGCCAGCCAGGTGTTCATCCCGCTGACCGTGGGCGGCGGCGTGCGCACCGTGCAAGACATCCGCAACTTGCTCAATGCCGGTGCCGACAAGGTTTCGATCAACACCGCAGCGGTGTTCAATCCGGAGTTCGTCGCCGAAGCGGCGCAGCATTTCGGTTCGCAGTGCATCGTGGTCGCCATCGACGCCAAGAAGGTGTCGCTGCCCGGTGAAACCCCGCGCTGGGAAATCTTCACCCACGGTGGCCGCAAGCCGACCGGCCTGGATGCCGTGCAGTGGGCGATGAAGATGGAAGAACTGGGCGCCGGCGAAATCCTCCTGACCAGCATGGATCAGGACGGCATGAAAAACGGTTTCGACCTCGGCGTGACCCGGGCGATCAGCGATGCGCTGGGCATTCCGGTGATTGCGTCCGGCGGCGTCGGCAATCTGCAACACCTGGCTGACGGCATCATCGAAGGCCACGCCAGCGCCGTGCTGGCCGCGAGCATCTTCCACTTCGGCGAGTACACCGTGCCGGAAGCCAAGGCCTACATGGCCAAGCGCGGGATTGTGGTGCGCTGAGATCCAAATCTGTTGGAGCGAGGCTTGCCCGCGAATCGATCAGCTCGGTGTGCCAGACTAACCGCGTTATCGTTCTTCGCGGGCAAGCCTCCAACGGTATGGACTTCCTCCCGACAGCGCTGCACTCTGTGCGCTGTCATGCGTCAGGAGGATGCACATGTTCAGAAGCCGTCTTATTGCATTCGCAGCCTTCAGTTCATTGTTGTCGGGGGCGGTTCAGGCCGCGACGACTGGCGACGAGTCTGGTAGCGGGTCGCCCACTTCCATCGTCTTGCTGACCGAAAACTTTCCGCCGTTCAACATGGCCGTCGACGGCAAGAACTTCGCCCAGGAAAGCAGCATCGACGGCATTGCGGCCGAGGTGGTGCGCGCGACGTTCAAGCGCGCGGGCATCGACTACAGCATGACGCTGCGTTTCCCCTGGGAGCGGGTCTACAAGCTGGCGCTGGAAAAACCCGGCTATGGCGTGTTCTCCACGACCCGGCTGCCGGAGCGCGAGCATCTATTCAAATGGGTTGGACCGGTAGGTTCCTACGACTGGATCATGCTTGCCCGCGCTGACAGCCCTATCAAATTGACGACTCTGGAACAGGCCAAGGCCTACAGGATCGGTGCCTATAAAGGTGACGCCATCGGCGAGCGCCTGGCTTCCCAGGGCCTGAACCCGATCCTGCTGCTGCGCGATCGAGACAACGTGAAGAAACTCACCAACGGCCAGATCGACCTGTGGGCGGTGGGCGATCCTGTCGGCCGCTATCTGGCGAAACTCGACGGCGTGACCGGTCTCAAAACGGTGTTGAAATTCAACAGCGCCGAGTTGTACCTCGCACTGAACAAAAACACCCCGGACGAAATGGTTACCCGCTTGCAAACCGCGCTGGACCAGATCCGCGCCGAAGGCAAGATTGCCGAGATTCGCAGTCGGTTTGAGTAGGCGGTCTCAAGCAGCCGATAAAACCCGTTGGAGCGAGGGCAGTTACCGATAAACCCCATTCTTGCCATGCCCGGCCATGGCTTCGTTGCCGCGCACGCTGATCATCCGGCGCAGGTCGATCCAGTCGATGCCTTGGGCCTTGAGGTTGGGCAGTTCGCGTTCCAGCACGTCGAGGGTAACGGGATAAGGATGGCCGATCATGACCGCTGAACCCTGCTTGTGCGCCAGCTTGATGGCGATCTGCAGTTGGCGCGTGATGGCTTCGGCGGTGCGTTCGTCGTCGAGGAACACATCCCGTGACACGCTCGCCAGGCCGATCTGCTGCGCCTGCGCAGCGGCGATGGTCTTGGCGCTGGTGCGGCTGTCGACGAAAAACATATGCCGACGCTGCAGCTCTGCGACCAGCCAACCCATGGCGACCGGCTCGGCGGTCATGCGGCTGCCCATGTGATTATTCAGGCCCGCGGCATAAGGCACTTTGAGCAGCGCGGCGTTGAGTCGGCTTTCGAGTTCCGCCAGCGGCAGTTCCGGATGCCAGGCAAACGGGCCGGTCGCCGGGTCCATGGGCATGTGCAGCATGACGGTTTTGCCGGCTTTGTGCGCCTGACGGGCGAATTCGGTGGCGTGGGGCGTGTCGGGCATGATCGCCAGAGTTACCGGGCCGGGCAGCGCCAGGGCGCGTTGGTCCCGAACCGGGTTTTGCCCCAGGTCATCGATGATCAGGCTCAGATAAGCCACCCGAGCCTGGGGTTTTTCCGCGACCGGCGACGCTGCCAGAGCAACGCCGCTGATGCCCCACGACACCGCCAGCAGCCAAACGCAAAGAAACGAGCGCATCGGTTATTTGCCGCGGGTGATACTCAGGCCCTTGAGCAAACTGAGGGCCTGGCTGAGCTGGAAGTCGTCATCCTGCGGCCGCGCTTTGCTGGCCCCGCCTTTGACAGTCGGTTTGTCCGCGCCGCCATTGCCGTTGCCCAGGTGGCCGAGCAGGTCCGCTTCCTTGTAGTTCTCGCCATCGACTTCGTTGGTGACCTTGGCGCGGCGCACGACGATGTCCGGGTTGATGCCCTGGGCCTGGATCGAACGCCCGTTCGGTGTGTAATACAACGCCGTGGTGATCTTCAGCGCGCGATCGTTGTTCAGCGGCAGCACGGTTTGTACCGAGCCTTTGCCGAAACTGTCGGTGCCCATGAGGATGCCGCGTTTCTGATCCTGCAAGGCGCCGGCAACGATTTCCGATGCCGATGCGCTGCCGCCGTTGATCAGCACCACCAATGGCACACCTTCGCTGGCGTCAGCCGGATCGGCCGAGAAACGCAGTTCGGAGTTGGCGATACGGCCTTTGGTGTAAACGATCAGGCCTTTGGTCAGGAAGTGATCCGCGACTTCGACCGCCGACTGCAGCACGCCGCCGGGGTTGTTGCGCAGGTCCAGGACCAGCCCGCTCATCTTCTTGCCGTTGTCTTTGCGCAGCTTGGCCAACGCCTTGCCGACTTCTTCGCCGGTCTTGACCTGGAACTGGGTGATGCGGATATAGCCGTAGCCGTTTTCCAGCATCTGCGCCTTGACGCTCTTGACCTGAATGGTCGCCCGCGCCAGCGTCACGTCGAACGGCGTACCGCCATCGCGCACCAGCGTCAGGGTGATTTTCTCGCCGATCTTGCCGCGCATCTTGTCGACCGCTTCCTGCATGGTCTGACCTTGCGTCGGCGCGCCGTTGATCTTGACGATCAGGTCGCCCGCTTCGATGCCCGCCTTGGAAGCCGGGGTGTCATCGATTGGCGACACGACTTTGACAAAGCCGTCTTCGACGCCCACTTCGATGCCCAGGCCGCCGAACTCGCCGCTGGTGCTTTCCTGCAGCTCCAGGAAATCTTCCGGGCCGAGGTAGGCCGAGTGCGGGTCAAGGTTGCTGAGCATGCCTTTGATGGCGTTCTCCAGCAGGGTCTTGTCGTCCACCGGTTCGACATACGCGGCTTTGATCCGGTCCATGACCTCGGCAAAGGTGCGCAACTCTTCCAGCGGCAAAGGCGCCTTGGCTGGCGCTACCGGCGCAGCGGCAGGTGCAACCTTGACCTCGGCAGCCTGAGCCAGCGGGGAGCCGATAACGATGGCAATAGCGAAAGCCAGCGAGGTGAGGCGGGACAGATACGGCATGTCTAACGAACTCCTGAAGTTGATACCGACTTATCCTTGAGTGCGGCACCATTGGGCCGGATCACTTGGGCGACCCTGCTGACGAATAGCGAAATACAACGCTGTAGCTTCTTGACCGCCACTGTTGCCTACCGTGGAAATTGCTTCACCTGCTTTAACAACGTCACCCGCCTGCTTGAGCAAACTCTGATTGTGACCGTACAAACTCAAATAGCCGTTGCCATGGTCGAGAATGACCAGAAGCCCCGAGCCGCGCAACCAGTCCGCGAACACCACCCGACCGCCGTGCACGGCATGCACCTGGCTGCCCGCAGCGGCATTGATCATCACGCCATCCCAGGTCGAACGGGCATCGTCGCCGCGTGCTTCGCCGAAACGCGCTAACAATCGACCATCAACGGGCCATGGAAGTTTGCCCTTGGCCTCTGCAAAAGGCCCGCCATAGGAAACTCCGGCGCTGGAAACCATCGCGCCGGGCGACTTGACCGGACGGCGTGGCGCTTCTTCAGGCTCTTCCTTGCTGTCATCGCGAGTCTTGTTGCGCTCTGCCAGGGCTTGAGCTTCACGCTGGCGCTTTTCTTCAGCCTCGCGTGCGGCAATCAGGGCTTTCTGGCGCGCTTCTTCGGCTTCGCGAGCCTGACGCGCCAGGGTTTCTTCAATGGTCTTGAGGACTTTGGCCAGATCGGCCTGGTCCTGCTGCCGCGATTGCAGCTTCTGGTCGCGGGCCTTGTAGTCCTGATTCAGCTTGGCCAGCACCTTCTGGCGTTCCTGGCGAACCTTGTCGAGTTCCTCGCGCTGGTCATCCAGCGTGCTTTTCTGCACCAGCAATTGCGCCTGTTGCAGGTCGATGTCTTTGCCGACCGCTGCCAGTTGGCGCAGCGTTTCGTTGAACGTGTGCAGCTGTGCCAGACGCGCCTGACTCATGTAATCGTAATAGGTCAGCGTGCGGGCGAATTTTTCCGGGTGTTGCTGATTAAGCAGCAGTTTCAGGTATTCCTGCCGACCGCTCTGATAAGCGGCGCGTGCCTGAATAGCTATTAACCGTTGTTGCTCAACGCGCTGGGCTTGCAGCTTCTTTTTTTCCTGGTCGAGCCGTTGCAGCTCGACTTCGGTCTTTTTTAGTTCCTTTTGCAGGACCTCGACCTGCTTTTCCAGCTTCCCCATTTCGGTTTCAGTGCCGCGCAGATCCTTTTGCACGCCGGTTTTTTCTTCCTGCAACTTGCCCAGGGCTTTTTGCAGCTCAACGACATCCTGACGCGCAGCATCAATCTGTTTTTGGGTTTGCGCACGCTCATCATCGGCAAACGCCGGATTGAGCAGGCAGATCAGAGCAAGGGCGATAAAGGCGCGGAGCATGGGGGTGGGCGATACCGAGGAATTGTGAGAAAAAATGACAGGCCTAGTATGCCCGCCATAACTAGCAAAAAAAATGCCTCTTCATTAAAGCTTGAGGCCATACGTAGAAAAAAACCGGCGTTGTCGTTGCCAACAAGCCGGTTCAGTGCCTTTTATTCCGCCACGAGGATCGAAGTGCCGGTCATTTCTTCGGGTATGGCCAACCCCAGCAGTTCCAGCATGGTCGGCGCGACGTCGGCCAGCACGCCGCCTTCACGCACCTTGAGCTTGCGCTTGCCGATATAGATGAAGGGCACCGGTTCCGACGTGTGAGCGGTATGGGCCTGGCCGGTGTGGTCGTCGGTCATCTGCTCGACGTTGCCGTGGTCAGCCGTGACCAGCGCTTCGCCGCCGACCTTTTCCAGCGCCTCGGCGATTCGGCCGACGCAGACATCCAGATATTCCACGGCTTTGATTGCCGCTTCCATGATGCCGCTGTGCCCAACCATGTCGCCGTTGGCGTAGTTGACCACAATCACGTCGTAACGCTGGTGCTCGATGGCATCGACGATACGGTCGGTGACTTCCGGCGCGCTCATTTCCGGTTGCAGGTCGTACGTGGCGACTTTCGGCGACGGGATCAGGATGCGCTCTTCACCGGGGAACGGTTCTTCCCGGCCGCCGGAGAAAAAGAACGTCACGTGGGCGTACTTTTCGGTCTCGGCAATGCGCAGCTGGGTCTTGCCGTTGGCGGCGAGGTATTCGCCCAGCACGTTTTTAAGGCTGCCGGCGGCAAATGCCGAGGGTGCCGGAATACTTGCGGCGTATTGGGTGAGCATGACGAAACCGGCCAGTTTCGGCTGACGGGCGCGCTCGAAATCCTTGAAATCGTCTTCGACGAATACCCGTGTCAGCTCCCGGGCACGGTCGGCGCGGAAGTTCATGAACACCACGGCGTCGCCATCTTCGACTTTGACGCGTTCGCCAATGCTGGTGGCTTTGACGAATTCGTCGTTCTCGTCGCGCTCGTAAGCGGCTTGCAGACCGGCCACGCTGCTGGCGGCCTGGAATTGCGACTCGCCGTCGACGATCAGGTTGTAGGCCTGGGAAACGCGGTCCCAGCGGTTGTCGCGGTCCATGGCGAAGTAACGGCCAATGATACTGGCGGTGCGGCCTTTACCCAGGCGTGTGAACGTGGCGTCCATCAGCTCCAGGGATTTCTGCGCGCTGCGCGGCGGCGTGTCGCGGCCGTCGAGGAACGCGTGCAGGTAGATTTTTTCAGCGCCGCGCTGGGCGGCCAGTTCAGCCATGGCCACCAGGTGGTCCTGATGGCTGTGAACGCCGCCGTCGGAGAGCAGGCCGAGAATATGCACGGCCTTGCCCGCGCCAACCGCTTTGTCCACGGCGGTGCAGATGGTCGGGTTGGTGAAGAAATCGCCATCACGGATCGATTTGGTCACCCGGGTGAAATCCTGATACACCACGCGGCCGGCACCGAGGTTCATGTGCCCGACTTCAGAGTTGCCCATCTGCCCGTCCGGCAAACCGACGTCCATGCCCGAGCCGGAAATCAGGCCGTTGGGCATGGTCTTGTACAAGCGGTCCATGACCGGCATTTTGGCGGCCAGAATGGCGTTGCCTTCGCGGTGCTCGCTGTGTCCGAAGCCGTCCAGAATGATCAGGACCAAAGGTTTTGGCGTGGTAGTCATAGATCCCACTCGTGGCTGATGAAGTTAAATTAAAAAAGGATCGGCATTTTAGGGGCTGTTGTTGTTCAATTGCGAGCCGCGTTGCCGGGTCCAATCCTGTGCGCAAGGCATTAAAGGTGCTCAAAACGTGTCAGCGCCGTACGGGCTTTGGCCGATCTTGGGTGCTGTGTATACTGGCCGACATTTTAACGCCCCTGGAACCTACCGATGGTTGATCACCTGATTGCATTTGCCACGAACCACTATTTGATCACTGGCGCCTTCGTCATCCTGCTGGCGTTGCTGATCGCCTACGAGATGAGCAAAGGCGGTCGCAGCCTGAGCACGCGTGAGCTCACGGCGCTGGTCAACAGTGATCAGGGTGTAGTCATCGACGTCCGTTCGACCAAGGATTACGCGGCGGGCCACATCGTCGGCGCGCTGAGTTTCCCTCAGGACAAAATCCTGACCCGCACCGCCGAGCTTGAAAAGCACAAGGCCAAGACCCTGATCATCGTGGATGCCCACGGCCAGCACGCCGGCACGACTGCTCGCGAGCTGCTCAAATCGGGTTTCACCGCAGCCAAACTGTCGGGCGGCGTTTCCAGCTGGCGCGCAGACAATCTTCCTTTGGTGAAATGAAATGGCAGAAGTCATCGTCTATTCCAGCGATTATTGCCCTTATTGCATTCGCGCCAAGCAATTGCTGCAGAGCAAGAGCGTGGCATTCGAAGAAATCAGAGTCGATGGCAAGCCGCAAGTTCGCGCCGACATGGTGAAGAAGGCCGGTCGTACCTCGGTACCGCAGATCTGGATCGGTTCGACCCATGTCGGTGGATGCGATGAACTCTTTGCCCTGGAGCGCGCTGGCAAGCTCGACGCGCTGCTGACAGCCTGATTCCAAACCCTACTAGACCCTAAAAGTAAGAAGGATCTGAGATGACTGATCAACCGACCAACGGCACCGTTGCCAACGAAGAAGACGCACCGCAATTCTCGTTGCAGCGCATTTATGTTCGCGACCTGTCGTTCGAAGCACCGAAAAGCCCGGCGATTTTCCGTCAAGAGTGGACGCCTACCGTCAGCCTTGACCTGAACACCCGTCAGAAAGCACTGGAAGGCGATTTCTACGAAGTCGTGCTGACCTTGTCCGTTACCGTGAACAACGGCGACGAAGTGGCCTTCATCGTTGAAGTCCAGCAAGCCGGTATCTTCCTGATCAAGGGTCTGGATCAGGGCGCAATGAGCCACACATTGGGCGCGTTCTGCCCGAACATCCTGTTCCCGTATGCTCGCGAAACCATCGACAGCCTGGTTGTCCGTGGCTCGTTCCCGGCGCTGATGCTGGCTCCGGTGAACTTCGATGCCTTGTACGCGCAAGAGTTGCAGCGCATGCAGGAAGCTGGCGAAACACCTACTGTTCAGTAAGTGTTGCTGCTGGACTGAAAAAGCGCCTTTCGGGGCGCTTTTTTTTGGGACCGTTTAGCCGCCCCCGGCCCGTAATTGGACCGGCTTTAGCCGGGAGATGGACATTGTCGACGAAACAGGCGCAGTGACTGCACTGCCTTCCTCCCGGCTGAAGCCGGTCCTACGGGATTTGGGCTATTTAAACCCCAACTGCCGCCACGCTTCATACACCGCCACGGCAACGGTGTTGGACAGGTTCAGGCTGCGGCAGCCTTCGCGCATGGGCAAACGCAGACGCTGGTCGCTGTCCAGGGCGTCAAGGACTTCCGGAGGCAGGCCGCGGCTCTCGGGGCCGAAGATGAACGCGTCACCGTCTTCGAAGCGCGCGTCATGAAAGGGCCGCGAGCCTTTTGTGGTAAAAGCGAACAGGCGTGGATGACCAATGCTTTCCAGGCAGCTGGCCAGGTCGGCGTGGGTCTGCAAAGTGGCGTACTCGTGGTAATCGAGGCCCGCCCGGCGCAGGCGTTTGTCATCCAGCTCGAAGCCCAGGGGCTCGATCAAATGCAGGGTGCTGCCGGTGTTGGCGCACAGCCTGATGACGTTGCCGGTATTCGGCGGAATTTCTGGTTGAAAAAGGATGACGTGAAACATGCACGGCTCCGAACTTAAGGACGGGGTGCATTCTACCCCCGAAGAGGACCCGCGACCGAAGCTATGGCCGCGTGTTCTTGGTTCGCTGGCAATTGTCGGCTTGATGGTGGGGCTGATGATCGGCCGCCTGACCGAGCGCGACCCTCTCGAACTGCTGCAAATCGAAGAACTCCCGAGCGGCCTTGTGCTGTGGTTCAACCAGGAACCGCACGTGGTGAGCGAACAGGTCGACGGGGCGGTGGCGTTACGCTTCACGGCGAAAGGACAGCCATGGCGTGGTCAGTTGCAACTCGATGGGAAAGTCGTGCGCTGGAAGCTGGAGCGAAAAGGGGGGGATTTGCTGCTGAACCTGCTGGCGGCCCGTCCGCTGCACGGCGACTTGCGCGGTGCGGAGCTGGACGGGCGCTGGAGACTGGAGGTCAGTCTCCGAGATGAATAAAAGAGGGGAATCCCCGGCCTGCCTGTACCAAGGTCCCCAAAACTGGTGATACGTAACCTATTGCAGAGGTCGTGCCAGTTTTTTGATTTTTGCAAAAAACAATCTGCTGTCTCCGCCTGAGGTCGCCCAATGCCCTGTTATTTCGGGCCTTTACGGCGTCGAAGTAAATCTCAATAGCGTGCGTTCAGCCCGGATTCAGCTCGTTGCTGATCCATGTAGCGGCGATAACGGATCAGCCATTACGCATCGTTGCGGTGCATGGAGCGCTTTGATGCACCTTTGTGAATGCGCGGGAGCCTGTTTCATGTTTGTGGCTCTGGACGACGCAAGCCCTCGCCAACGACAGGTGGCCGACATCCCGACAGCGATTTTGTTCATCGGCCGGTATCCCGATCTGCCGAAATCGGCTGCAAAAATCCGGATTTCAGGTCGTTCTTAAGCCATTCTTAAATTTTTTTTCAGCTTTATATTTCAGTCCGACCTAAGGCGGTGGCAATTGTCACAATTGCGGCTACTGAGGTGTATCTCCCGTGTATCAAGGGCTTCAGCCAGTTTCAACGAAGTGTAATGGTCGGGTTACGGTGACTGGATAGTCGGATTTAAGCCGTTTGCCAGGTCCGAATGCGTTTCTCCGACCAGCGGTCATGAAATAAATTTTGGGAATTAGCTTTGCAGGTCGATACACTCCTCGACGGACGGAATCGACACGGCTTGTGACATATATCTGATAGATCTAAAAGGATGAATATTAATTCTTTTTAGATTTTAGAAATGTTCACTACCCTGCTGACCACCGACACACGCGGCCTAGTCATTTAGTCTTGAGGCGCCCGGTAACCATTGACTCACCGAGTCGGGTCTGGCGCTAATCGCGCATCCCTGAGTTAGAGCACTTCGGTGCCAGCATCAGGGATTACAAAAATTAGATTCACGAGGAGCGAAACATGAAGAAGTCCACCCTGGCCCTGGCCGTCACCGTTGCTGCATTGGCGCAACAAGCCGGTGCCGCTGGTTTCATTGAAGACAGCAAAGCGTCCGTAAGTTCGCGGACCATGTATTTCGATAACGATCTGCGTGAAGGCCGTCGTGCTTCTGACCAGCGCGAAACCGCTACCGGTCTGAAGTTCGATTACCTGTCGGGCTTTACCCAAGGCACCGTCGGTTTTGGTCTCGACCTGCAAGCGCTGGTGGGCATTCACCTCGGCGGCGGCATTGACCACCACACCACTTCGACTACCAACAGTTTCTTCCCTACCGACACTGACGGTAGCTCGGTAGACAACTGGAGCCGTGTGGGCGGTAACCTCAAGGCTCGCTTCTCGAAAACCGAACTGCGTGCCGGTAACGCATTGGCACCTAACCTGCCAATCCTGGTTTCCAACGATGGCCGTTTGCTGCCAACCGCTTATGAAGGCGGCGTTGTGACTTCCAAGGAAATCGACAACGTTACCCTGACTGGCGGTCAACTGACTCAGTCGGCTGGTCGTGCTACCAGTAACTGGAGCGACCTGTCGGTCAACGGCGGTACTAAAGGCAGCGACCAGTTCCGTTTCGCGGGCGGCGACTGGAAAGTCACCAAAGACCTGACCTTGCAGTACTACTACGCGAACCTGGAAAACTACTACAAGCAGCACTTCCTGGGCTTGGTACACGTTCTGCCAATCGCTGATGACCAGTCGTTCAAGACTGATCTGCGTTACTTCAACAGCAGCTCCGACGGCAAAAACGGCGACACCGGCTACCTGTTCAACAACAACAGCGGTTATGCCAAGAACCCGGGCGAAGTTGATAACCAGACCTGGTCCGCCATGTTCACCTACACCTTGGGTGGCAGTGCATTCCTGATCGGTCACCAACAAGTGGGCGATGACGGCGGCATGGTGTTCCTGAACCAGGGTAGCGTCGTAAACGGTCGCAACCGTAACGAAGGTAACGGCGGTTCCAGCGTTTACCTGTTCACCGACTCCATGGTCAACAGCTTCACCCGCGCCGGTGAAAACACGACTTTCGGTCAGTACTCCTATGACTTCGCACGTCTGGGCGTCCCAGGCCTGAAAGCCGCAGTTGCTTACCTGCACGCCGAAGACATCAAAGGCACTGGCGCTGTAGCCGGTCGTGAATTCTCCGAGTGGGAACGCGACGTGCGTGTTGACTACGTGATCCAGAGCGGCCCGCTCAAGGGTTTCGGCACCACAGTTCGTCACGGTTCGTACCGCGCCGATGCTGACCTGAACAACTCTTCCAACACCGATCAGACTCGTGTGATCTTCAACTACACCTACGCTTTCAAATAAGCCTGGTGGTTTGACTGGTTGAGTTAAAAAGGAACCCCGCCTCGTGCGGGGTTCTTTTTGCCTGGAATTTGATATTTCTTTTAGTGCTATATAAATCGTTATCTATTCTTTTTAATTCGCTTCGCAGTCGGGCACTGTGTGCTGAACTCAGCTATCCACTTCGGCAAACAAGGAGCAACACCCATGAGCCTGCGACTTGGCGACATCGCCCCTGATTTTGAACAGGAATCCAGCGAAGGCCGTATTTCCTTCCATGACTGGCTGGGCAGCAGCTGGGGAGTGTTGTTCTCCCACCCGGCCGACTTCACCCCGGTCTGCACCACCGAATTGGGCTTCACTGCCAAGTTGAAAGACGAGTTCGAAAAGCGCGGTGTCAAGGCCATTGCCCTGTCGGTGGACCCGGTCGACTCGCACATCAAGTGGATCGACGACATCAACTCCACGCAAAACACCCTGGTCAACTTCCCGATCCTGGCTGACGCCGATCGCAAGGTGTCCGACCTGTACGACCTGATTCACCCTAACGCCAATGACACGCTGACCGTGCGTTCCCTGTTCGTGATCGATCCGAACAAGAAGATTCGCCTGACCATCACCTATCCGGCCAGCACCGGGCGCAATTTCCACGAAATCCTGCGGGTCATCGACTCCTTGCAGCTGACCGACAACTACAAGGTCGCCACGCCCGCCAACTGGGTGGACGGTGATGAGGTAGTGATCGTGCCGTCGCTCAAGGATGAAGACGAGATCAAGCAACGCTTCCCTAAAGGCTACAGGGCCGTCACGCCTTACCTGCGCCTGACACCGCAACCCAATCGCTGATTTACCCTTTCCACGACAAGCAGGGGTTAGTTTGGGTCGATTCGTCGGCCCTTTTTTTATGCCTGAAATTTGCCTCGAGCCGGTAGGAGGGGACTTGTCCCCGAAGAGGCCCGTACAGGCAAGGAAGATCTGAATGGTCTGCACGGACGCCTTCCCGGACAAGTCCGGTCCTACCGATCAATACAGCCCGGTAGGAGGGGACTTGTCCCCGAAGGCGCCAGTGCAGGCGAGGGACATCTGGTTGTGTACACGGACGCCTCCCCGGACAAGTCCGGTCATGCCGAGCAACACAGCCCGGTAGGAGGGGACTTGTCCCCGAAGAGGCCCGTACAGGCAAGGAAGATCTGAATGGTCTGCACGGACGCTTTCCCGGACAAGTCCGGTCATGCCCAGCAACACAGCCCGGTAGGAGGGGACTTGTCCCCGAAGAGGCCCGTACAGGCAAGGAAGATCTGAATGGTCTGCACGGACGCCTCCCCGGACAAGTCCGGTCCTGCCGAGAGTCGAGATATTTCTTTAAGGAATAACCAAATGAAAAAATGAGATTTATAGATATAAAAAACTGCTGTTAAGGTCACTGTGTGCTGGCGTGATTGCCAGCGAACGAATTGTCCTCAAACGCCTTACTCGCCCGCCATCGGGCAAGCAGGTGCCATTCATGAATCAGCAAAGGAGAGCGCCAATGCGCACTGTCATTTTGCGTCGAGGCTTGGCCGCTCTGTTTGCTGCAGCGGTCGCCTTGGGCGCCATCAACCAGGCTCAGGCGGAAAGCTTGCGCATCGGTTATCAGAAATACGGCACCCTGGTGCTGCTCAAGGCCAAGGGCTCGCTGGAAAAGCGTCTGGCCGAGCAGGGCGTGCAAGTGCAATGGACTGAATTCCCCGGCGGCCCGCAGTTACTCGAAGGGCTCAACGTCGGCTCCATCGACTTTGGCGTAACCGGCGAAACGCCACCGGTATTCGCCCAGGCCGCAGGCGCCGATCTGCTGTATGTCGCTTACGAGCCGCCTGCGCCAACCAGTGAAGCGATTCTGGTGCCCAAGGACTCGCCGATCACTTCGGTCAAAGACCTCAAAGGCAAGAAAGTCGTGCTCAACAAAGGCTCCAACGTGCATTACCTGCTGGTCAAGGCACTGGAAGACGCCGGCCTGAAATACACCGACATCCAGACCGTATTTCTGCCGCCCGCCGATGCCCGCGCCGCCTTCGAGCGTGGCAGCGTGGATGCCTGGGTCATCTGGGATCCGTACCAGGCTGCCGCCGAGCAACAGTTGCAGGCGCGAACCCTGCGCGACGGCACCGGCATCGTCGACAACCATCAGTTTTACCTGGCGACCAAGCCTTACGCGCAACAGCACCCGAAAGTCATTCAGGCGCTGATCGAAGAAGTCCGTGCGGTGGGCGAATGGTCCAAGGCCAACCCGGAAGAAGTCACCGCCCAGGTCGCACCGTTGCTCGGCCTGCCAGCTGACATCACCCTGAAGTCAGTCAAGCGTCAGGGCTACGGTGCGCTGTTTCTTACGCCGCAGGTCGTCGCTTCGCAGCAGAAAATCGCTGACACGTTTTATCAGCTCAAGTTGATTCCCAAGCCGCTGAACATTGCGGACGTGATCTGGACCCCACCCGCTGCTGTCGCGAAAGCCCAGTAATCAGTTGGCCACTTGAGGAGACAACTCCATGAGCCTTAGTGCTTCGCAACGCATCGTCCAGCGCCTCGCGCCTTGGGCATTACCGATCCTGCTGCTGGCGATCTGGCAGCTATCGGTCAGCGCCGGTTGGCTGTCGACCCGTATTCTGCCTGCGCCCAGTGCCGTCATCGAAGCCGGCGTCAATCTGGTTTCCAGCGGTGAAATCTGGACGCACCTGGCAATCAGCGGCTGGCGTGCCGGGGTCGGTTTCGCCATCGGTGGCGGCATCGGTCTGGCCCTGGGCTTTATTACCGGGCTGTCGAAATGGGGCGAACGCCTGCTCGACAGCTCGGTGCAGATGATTCGGAACATTCCGCACCTGGCGCTGATTCCACTGGTGATCCTCTGGTTTGGCATCGACGAAACCGCCAAGGTGTTTCTCGTCGCGTTGGGCACGTTGTTCCCGATCTACCTCAACACCTATCACGGCATTCGCAACATCGATCCGGCGCTGGTGGAAATGTCGCGCAGCTACGGATTGTCCGGCTTTGGCCTGTTCTGGCACGTGATTCTTCCGGGTGCCATGCCTTCGATTCTGGTCGGCGTGCGCTTTGCCCTGGGTTTCATGTGGCTGACCCTGATCGTTGCCGAGACCATCTCTGCGAGTTCCGGTATCGGTTATCTGGCGATGAACGCCCGGGAATTCCTGCAAACCGATGTGGTGGTGCTGGCGATCGTGCTTTACGCGGTACTCGGCAAGCTGGCGGACCTGGCCGCACGCGGCCTGGAGCGGGTCTGCCTGCGCTGGCATCCGGCCTATCAAGTGACTAAAGGCGGTGCGGCATGAGCAGCTTGAAACAGCAACAACCGGCCCATCTGCTGCGGGGCATTCCACTGGCCGTGCGCAACCTGAAGAAAACCTTCGGCAGCCGCGAAGTCCTCAAGGACATCGACCTGCATATTCCAGCCGGGCAATTCGTCGCCGTGGTCGGGCGCAGCGGTTGCGGCAAGAGCACCTTGCTGCGCCTGCTGGCGGGGCTGGACAAACCCACTGACGGCCAACTGCTGGCCGGTTCGGGCAAGCTGGTCGACGCCCGGGAAGACACCCGTTTGATGTTCCAGGAAGCGCGTTTGCTGCCCTGGAAAAAGATCATCGACAACGTCGGCCTCGGCCTGAGTGGCGACTGGCGTAGCAAGGCCCTGGAAGCCCTCGAAGCAGTGGGTCTGGCCGAGCGCGCCGATGAGTGGCCGGCGGCATTGTCCGGCGGGCAAAAGCAGCGCGTCGCACTGGCCCGGGCGCTGATCCACCAACCGCGTCTGTTGTTGCTGGACGAGCCGCTCGGCGCGCTGGATGCCTTGACCCGCATCGAGATGCAGCAGTTGATCGAGAACCTGTGGCGCAAACATGGATTCACTGTGCTGCTGGTCACGCACGATGTCAGCGAAGCGGTGGCGATTGCCGACCGGGTAATTTTGATCGAAGAAGGGCGCATTGGCCTGGACTTGCTGGTGGAGTTGCCGCGTCCGCGCGCGCGAGGCTCACATCGCCTGGCCGCTCTGGAAACCCAGGTACTGGAACGCGTCCTGTCCCTGCCCGGCACGCCGCCGGAGCCCGAACCTGTTTCACCGCTGCCCACGCAATTGCGTTGGGCCAACTAGTCACGGCAGCAAACCGAATCAACGACTCTCAACCCACACAGGAAATTCAGCATGACTATCAAAGCCATCAACGTTCGCAACCAGTTCAAAGGCACCATCAAGGAAATCGTCGAAGGCGACGTGCTCTCCGAAATCGACGTGCAAACCGCATCCGGCATCGTGACTTCGGTCATCACCACCCGCTCGGTCAAAGAGCTGGAATTGGTAGTGGGTAGCGAAGTCATCGCGTTCGTGAAATCCACCGAGGTTTCCATCGCCAAGCTGTGATCGATGGGCAACAACCACAGCCCCGGACGGTGACGACCCTCCGGGGTTTTTTCGTTTTCAGGCCTGGCTGTGGATAAATGCGATGGCTTTGGCGGCGAATTCGTCCGGCGCGTCCTCCATCAGAAAATGCCCGGCATTTTCGAGGAGATATAAGCTTGAGCCGGGAATGTCGCTGTGCAGGCGATGTGCGTAAGACACCGATTGCCATTCATCCTCCGCGCCCCAGAGGATTTGCGTCGGGACGCGCAGTTCCGGCAGGCGTTCGGCATGGTCCTCGGTGTAGCGGGCGTTGTAGTGCGCCACCTGATTCTTGTAGAAGCTGACCTGGCCGATCAGGCCCGTGATCGGCGCCAGGTATTGCTCCAGCACTTCACCTTGCATGACGCTCTTGTTGAAGACCGCCATGCCGAGTTGCCGGGTCATCAAGGCCCGATGCTGCTCGGCGTCCGCTGCGGCGTGGTCGGCATGATGGTCACGGATGTCGCGCCAGGTTATGGAAGGCCATGAGTCGTAGCTGCAGATGTCGGCAATGGTCAGTGATTGCACGCGTTGCGGCGCTTCGATGGCGAGCCGGAGCGCGGTAGCGCCGCCGATGTCATGGGCGATGAGGTGCGCGTGAGAGAGGCCCCAATGATCCAGCAGCTGTTCAAGCAACAGGCGCTGCTTCGCAATCGAGGTGTCCTGGTCCCGGGGGAATTCCGAGGCACCGAAGCCGAGCAGGTCAAATAGATGCACCTTGAATCCCGCTTCCACGAGGAGCGGAACAACGTTGCGCCAGATATACGAATGGGCTGGCGTGCCATGCAACAGCACGACCGGCAGGCCTTCGCCATGAATGCCCGTTGCGATGCGTCGACCCTCGATGATGACGTGCTGGTTGAGCAGATTCGAAATTGCGTTCATGAGTCTGTCCTCTGAGGTGTGTTCGAACCTCAAGCCTATCGAAGGGCTTTCCATGACACCAATGACAACTTATGCTTGTGAAATTCGATTCTTGTCATAGATAGCGAGGTGGTCATGAACCAGCGATTACCCATCGACGTATTGCGGGCGTTGCGCAGCATCGTCGAACTGGGAAGTGTCACGCGGGCGGCGGAAAGCTTGAATCTCAGTCAGTCAGCGGTCAGTTGGAAGATCAAGCGTCTGGAGAAGCAGTTGGGCTGCGACCTGATTCGTCGGGAGGGCCAGCGCCTGGTGGCGACCAACGAAGGCGCTGAGCTGCTGATTCATGCGCGGCGCATTCTCAATTCCCACGATGAAGCGCTGGCGCTGTTTGCCCCGTCGACGCTGCAAGGCGTGGTTCGGCTGGGGGTCACCGAACAGGCATCACTGCCGCAACTTGCGCCGCTATTGGCCAGGTTCGCCAGGCAACACGGCAATGTCGATGTCCAGGTTGTGGTCGAGCAGAGTCAGGCTTTGCGTCAGTCCCTTGTGCACGGCGATCTGGATCTGGCTCTGCATCAGGATTTTTCCTACGCGCTGAGCGCCGAGGATCACCTGTTGTGGAGTGAGCGTCTGCAGTGGTGTGTGCCAGCGGGATGGCAATACACGCCTGATGCGACGGTGTCGTTGGTGACGTATGGGCCGGGATGCTTTTACGGCAGCCTGGCGCAGGACCGGCTGCAAGCGGCGGGCATACGTTGCAAGGTGGCGGTGCAGTGCCCGTATTCGGATGGCGTGCTTTCAGCGATTTCCGCCGGCCTGGGCATCGGCATCGTGGCCGGGGGCAATATTGACCTGCGCGTTGAAACGGGTCGGGCTTTCCAGCGCAGCATGCCGCTGCCGGAAGTCGCCAACGTGTTGCGCTACAGCCAGCGCAAGCACGATCCGATCCTTCAGGCATTGCAGCAGATGTTGGCGCAAGCGCTGACGCGAACCCCTGAAGTCGCCTTGGTGCAAGGCTGAGGCTTAATCCGTCGAAAGCGCTGTTTTCGGCGGCTCTCTGCGCGCCAGGAAGGGCGGCAAATACAACCCCAGATACGCATCAAACACGCGCATGCCTTCTTCGGCCATGCGCGGCGTGATTTCGTCGTGCAGTTGCATGGAGCGGGCGTAAACCCGGTCGCCCAGTTCCATCGCCAGGGCAAACACATCAACGTCGTCGGGCAGGACTGGCAGCTGGAAGTGGCGATTGAAAACTTCGAGCATCAGGTGACCCAGTTCGATGTCGTGCTGGCGGTCGGCCTGGTTAATTTCTGTGAGGCCGTGCTGGGCGAGGATCAACTGGCGAGCGGCGGCGTCAGCGTTGTAGATGTCCAGCATGCGCATTTCCACCAGCCGGGACAGATCGCGCCAGCTGTTCAGTGCTGCATGTTCGATAGGCGCTTGCAGGCAGGCACGAAAGGCCGCGTGGATATCGGCGGTCAGCGCTTCCAGCAACGCCGGGACGCTGGCGAAGAAGTGATAGACCGACGAAGGCGGAATCTGCGCCCGTTCGGCCACGCTGTAGATCGACAGACTCGCCACGCCTTCAGTCGCCAGTAACTCGCGTGCGGCATCAAGGATCGAATCGATCCGGGCCTGACTGCGTGCACGAGGTTTGCGGGCGGTGGCGGGGCGGGTCATGAAGTGGTCTCTTGGGCGGGGCTGTGGGGATTGTAACTAATTATGGGCGCGTGGAATTCCGTAGGGCCGGCTTCAGCCGGGAGAGAGCCAGTACATTCGCTGCATTTCCTTGATCAGAAAAAATGCTCTCCCGGCTAAAGCCAGTCCTACGGGATCATTGCCAGGCACACATACAGATATCAAAAAAAACGCCGCAAAACCTTCAAGGCCTGCGGCGTTTTTTATGCTTCACACCTGGTTAAACGGTATGCAGATACCAGTTGTACTCAAGGTCGGAGATGGAGTGTTCGAACTCTTCCAGCTCACTTTCCTTGCAGGCGACGAAGATATCGATGTATTTCGGATCGATATAGCGCGCCATGATTTCACTGTCGTCCAGCTCGCGCAGGGCATCGCGCAGGTTGTTCGGCAGGCTTTGTTCGTTCTGCTCGTAGGAGTTGCCTTCAACGGGCGGCGGCGGTTCGATCTTGTTGGTCAAACCGTGATGCACGCCTGCCAGAACCGAAGCCATCAGCAAATACGGGTTGGCGTCGGCACCGGCAACCCGGTGTTCCAGACGCACTGCATCGGCAGAACCGGTCGGCACGCGCAGGGCGACAGTCCGGTTGTCCAGACCCCAGCTTGGCGAATTCGGCACGTAGAACTGAGCACCGAACCGGCGGTATGAGTTGACGTTCGGGCAAAGGAACGCCATCTGCGCCGGTAGGGTCTCGAGCACACCGCCGATCGCATGACGTAATGCGGCGTTCTGCTCGGGATCCTCGCTGGTGAAGATGTTCTTGCCATCGCGATCCAGGATCGAGATGTGGACGTGAAGACCATTGCCTGCCTGACCCGGATAGGGCTTGGCCATGAAGGTCGTGTCCATTTCGTGGTCGTAGGCGATGTTCTTGATCAGTCGCTTGAGCAGTACCGCGTAATCGCAGGCCTTGATCGGGTCGGCGACGTGGTGCAGGTTCACTTCAAACTGTGCCGGGGCGCTTTCCTTGACGATAGCGTCAGCCGGAATGCCTTGTTCTTTCGCGCCTTCCAGAATGTCCTGGAGGCAATCGACGTATTCGTCGAGGTCGTCGATCAGGTAGACCTGTGTCGAGTGCGGACGTTTGCCGGAAATTGGCGAGCGTGGCGGTTGTGGGCGGCCATTCACGTTCTCCTGATCGATCAGGTAGAACTCCAGTTCGAAGGCGGCGCAGATCGTCAGGCCCATGTCATCGAACTTGCTGACCACTTGACGCAGGACT
>Ga0247814_10000836_pt1 | contig 20778 bp, 15 predicted proteins | sample UWRJL179409R1_FD_179947 | JGI IMG/M metagenome (GOLD analysis project Ga0247814, IMG submission 179947) | Plant litter microbial communities from Arlington Agricultural Research Station in Wisconsin, United States - UWRJ-L179-409R-1 | ecosystem: Environmental > Terrestrial > Plant litter >... | reverse complement strand
CACGTCGGATTCGAAATCGTAGGAGCGAATTTATTCGCGAAGAGGCCGGGACAGGCTCTGACTACTCGCCGAATGCGCCGACGTCCTCCCGGATAAATCCGGTCCTGCGGAATCGCGTCGGTTTCGAAATCGCAGGAGCGAATTTATTCGCGAAGAGGCCGGGACAGGCTCTGACTATCTGCTGAATACGCCGACGTCCTCCCGGATAAATCCGGTCCTGCGGTGACCTGCTATATCAACGAAACCGATCAACCTCAGTGCGCAATTCTGCCGCCAGCGCATTCAGCTCTTCGGCGGTCACTGCCAGATGCGAGACCACTTCGCGCTGTTCGGTGTTGGCCATGGCGATGCTTTGCAGGTTGCTGCTGAGCAAGGTCGCGGTGCTGCTTTGTTCCTGAGTGGCGGTGGTGATAGCGGCAAACTGTTCACCTGCGGAACGGCTTTGCTCGTCGATCTGCGCCAGCGCGGCGGCGACCTTGGCATTGAGTGACAGACCTTCCTGCATCAACACATTGCCCTGCTGCATCGTGCTGATGGCGTTGCCGGTTTCCTGCTGAATAGTGGCGATCATGCCGGAAATCTCGTCGGTCGCTTTGCGCGTACGCGATGCCAGACTGCGCACCTCATCGGCCACCACCGCAAAACCACGGCCTTGTTCACCGGCGCGGGCCGCTTCGATGGCTGCGTTGAGCGCCAGCAGGTTGGTCTGATCGGCAATCGAAGTAATCACGCCGACAATGCTGCCGATTTCCTGGGAGCGCTGCCCCAGCGTATCGATCACCGTGGCGGTGCTGCTGAGTGAGGAAGCAATCTGCTCAAGGGACGAAGACGCTTCCTGCATCGAGGCGCGACCGATGCGGGTTTGCTGAGCATTGTCACTGGCCAGACGCTCGGTATTGCCCATATTGTCGGCGATGTTCAGGGAAGTAGCGCTGAACTCCTCGACCGCGCCCGCCATGCTGGTGATCTCGCCAGACTGTTGTTCCATGCCTTCGTAGGCACCGCCCGACAAGCCTGACAACTCATGAGCACGACTGCTGACTTGCTGAGCGGCGGTGCGGATGTGGGAAACCATGGTCGACAAGGCTTCGCCCATCTTGTTGAAGCTGCCCGCCAACTGACCGATTTCGTCGTGACTGGACACATTCAGGCGCACGCTCAAATCACCGGCACCCAAGGCTTCAGCCTGACGCACCAGATCGGACAACGGCTGCAGTTTGCTGCGCAACAGCCAGATCGCCGAACCCACCGCGATGAACATGGCCAACAAGCTGCCAATGGCCAGTTGCGTGCCGACGCTCCAGGTCACCGCGCTGATTTCTGCTTTCGGCATGCTGGCGAGCACTGTCCATGGCCCGTCCTTGAATGGCTGGGCAACGCTGTAGAAATCCTGAGCCGTATCGTTCCAGAACTGGCCTTTGCCCGGCTGCTTGACGACGTCAGCGACGGTTTTGCCTGCCTGTTCCGGAGCTATCACGCCGGCCGGCGGCACCAGCCAGCGGCCTTGATCATCCAGCAGCGCCAAGGAGCCCGTGGTGCCGATGCGGAAATTCCTCAGGTTTTCGAACTGGGCGTTTTGCGCATCGGTGTAATCGAAGCCGACAAACAGCACCGCGATGACTTTGCCGCCGGTATCACGCACCGGGGAGTATTGCGTCATGTAATTGCGGTCGAACAACACGGTTTTGCCGACGTAGTTTTGTCCGGCGATCAGGCGGTCGTAAGCCGGACTCTTGTGGTCCAGTTGGGTACCAATGGCGCGTGTACCGTCCTGTTTGGTTACCGATGTGCTGATCCGGATGAACTCGTCGCCGCTGCGCACGAACACCGTGGCAACCCCGGCCGTCAATTGGCGGAAGCTGTCGACCTCAGTGAAGTCGTTGTTCAAGGCGTTGGCGCCGTCATACAAACCGGGGGTCTGAATCCCGGCCACCGTGACGGGTTTATCGGCCTGAACAGTCAGGCCGCCAGCGAAGCGTTTTTCAAACAACCCGGCCAGGCGCTGGGTGCTGTCACGCAAGGTGCTATGAAAGGTGGTCAGCTGATCCGCCAGCAACCGCGCTTCACTGCCCATGTGCTCTTCACGAATGACGAGGTTGGCAGCGTCCAGTGAACGCAACGCAAAAACGGTACTGCCGCTGATGACGACCGCCAGAATAACGGCCAGAGCTATACCGAGTTGCGAGGCAATTCGAGCGCGGGGCTTTGACATGAGGGCTCCTGGCCGAACAGTTCGAACCTTTGGATTCCGATTGACTGCTCAGCAAATTATCTATTTTAGTTGTAGGTTCTTTCGCACTTTTTTGTACGACGACTTCCATGCCACAACATCGGCCACCCAAATGAATACTTGAGTGCATCCGTTGGTTTAGCAAACGATTGCGAAGCTGGAATACCCCCCGAACGATTACCTGAGAATTTCCACGTCCGGCAACTCCATGGCCTGGACTTCGCTTTGCAGAAAATCGCCCAGCCGCCGCAGCCGCTCTGTTCCGGGCCTTGTGCGCGGCCAGACCAGATAATAATCTTCGCCGCTGTGCACGGCGGTGCGCCACGGCAGGCTCATTCGACCGTGCGCCACATCTTCGGCAACCATCAGCAAATCGCCCATCGACACCCCATAACCCCGGGCGGCGGCGATCATGCCCAGCTCCAGCGTATCGAAAACCTGGCCGCCCTTGAGTGAGACCTGCGCCGACAAGCCGGTGCGTTCCAGCCAGGTACGCCAGTCGCGGCGGTCCGGCGTCGGATGCAGCAATTCGGCGGCGGCCAGACGCTCGATATCCCAAGGCAGTTCTTCGAGCAGGCTCGGTGCCCCGACTGGAATAAGCAGTTCAGGAAATAGGTAAATCGCTTCCCAATCCGCCGGAAAATGCCCGCGACTGAGCAGGACCGCGCAATCAAAGGGTTCCTGGCTGAAATCCACCACGTCCAGTTCGACCCAGGCACTGGTCAGCTGCACTTCATTACCGACCTGCAAATGACGAAAACGGCTGAGCCGCGCCAACAGCCAGCGCATGGTCAGCGTCGGCGGGGCTTTCATGCGCAACACGCCTTCATCGCTCAGCAGCGTGCTGCAGGCCCGCTCCAGCGCGGAAAAACCGTCCCGCACGCCGGGCAGCAAGGTGCGCGCCGCTTCGGTGAGTTGCAGATTGCGGCCTTTGCGCTGAAACAGTCGGCAGGCGAAATGCTCTTCCAGCGTGCGAATGTGTCGGCTGACCGCGCTTTGCGTGATGGATAACTCTTCCGCAGCGCGAGTAAAAGAGCTGTGCCGCGCGGCGGCTTCGAATGCACGAAGCGCATAGAGAGGAGCGAGACTACGAGCCATTCAGATCTTTCCTGCTGCGGGGAAGGCTAACTTTAGCCTATATCTCCAAATATGAGTTTTACTCATGCAACCGATCTGATTTATCCCTTTGTGCAAGGGCGGCTAACTGACGAGAATGTGCCGCTCATCAATACCTTCGAATTCGAGCACCATCGCCATGCAACAACCTGCCATCAAAGAACTCTGGATCATCCTGCGCCTGGCCGGGCCTTTGATCGCTTCGCAGATGGCGCACATGTTGATGGTGTTCACCGACACCGTGATGATGGGCCAGATCGGTCCTGAGGCATTGGCGGGCGGCGGTTTGGGCGCGGCCAGTTACAGTTTCATCTCGTTTTTCTGCGTGGGCGTCATGGCGGCCGTCGGCACGCTGGTGGCGATCCGGCATGGCGCGGGCGACAGCAAAGGCGCGGCACAACTGGTTCAGGCCGGGGTCTGGCTGGCCTGGGGCATGGCGTTGATCGCCATGTTGATGCTGTGGAATCTGGAGCCGATCCTTCGGCATTTTGGCCAGACCGAAGACAACGTGCACATGGCCGGTCAATTCTTGATCACCTTGCCATTGGCGTTGCCGGGATTACTGACCTTCATGGCGCTGCGCGGCTTTACCAGTGCGCTGGGGCGTGCCGGTCCGGTCATGGCCATCAGCCTGGGCGGCGCGGCCGCCAACTTCGGCCTCAACTATGCCTTTATTCATGGCCTGTTCGGGCTGCCGTATCTGGGCTTGATGGGCATTGGGCTGGTCACGGCGATTGTCACCAATGCCATGGCGCTGATCCTCGCGCTGCACATCCGTCGGCACCCGGCTTACGCGGCTTATCCGATTCGCCAAGGGTTCTGGCAGCTGTCGCGCAGTCACCTCAAAGAGTTGTGGCGTCTGGGCCTGCCCATCGGCGGCACCTATGCGGTGGAAGTCGGATTGTTCACCTTTGCGGCGTTCTGCATGGGTGCGATGGGCAGCACGCAGATGGCAGCGCACCAGATCGCGCTGCAAACGGTGTCCATGGCGTTCATGATTCCGGTGGGCATTTCCTACGCTGTGACCATGCGCATCGGCCAGCATTACGGCGCGGGCAATCTGTTGCTGGCGCGGACCGCCGGGCGTGCGGGCATTGTTTTCGGTGGCAGCGTGATGCTGGCGTTTGGCGTGTTGTTCTGGCTGGCACCGCACCTGATCATCGGTTTGTTCCTGGACATCAATGACCCGGTCTTTGCTGACATTGTCGATCTGGCGGTAAAACTGCTGGCGATTGCCGCCTGGTTCGAAATCCTTGATGGCACGCAGACCATCGCCATGGGCGCCATTCGCGGCTTCAAGGATGCCAAGACCACCTTCCTGATCGGGCTGGCCAGCTATTGGCTGGTGGCGGCACCGGCGGCGTGGATTCTGGGTTTCTATATGAATCAGGGCGCGGTCGGCGTCTGGTGGGGCCTGGCGCTCGGCTTGCTGTGCTCGGCGCTGGCGCTGACCTACGCATTCGAAAGAAAGACCTCGCGCCTGTTACGGCGCGAAGCGGGGGCGGCGGTGGTGGCGTGAACGCTGCGGTTTCGGTAGGAGGTCTCTGGGTTGCATTGACTGCCCTGCCCGATCAAACACTGCTCAACGACCGCGAAACACCTTGATCGAAGGTCAGGAATTCAAGCAGATCCGGCATCGCCAGCGGGCGGCTGATGAGGTAGCCCTGCACCTGATCGCAGCCGAAACTGCGCAGCAAGGCCAGTTGTTCGACGTTCTCGACGCCTTCGGCCACCACTTCCAGGCTCAGGTTATGCGCCAGATTGATCATGGCGTGGACCAGCTTGCGGTTTTCTTCGCGCTGCTCCATTTCCGCAACAAAACTGCGGTCGATCTTGAGCAGCGCAATGGGCAGGCTGTTCAGATGCACGAACGACGAAAAGCCAGTGCCGAAGTCATCCAGAGAAAAACGCACGCCGAGCCTGCCCAACGCATCCATGGTGTGTTTGACCAGATCGCTGCGGCGCATGACGGCGGTTTCCGTCAGCTCGAATTCCAGCCATTGCGCGTCGACGCCACGGTCGGCGATCAAGCGGCTCAACGTCGCCAGCAGCTGGTTGTCCTGAAACTGGCGGAACGACAAGTTGATGGCCATGTGCAGCGGCGGCATGCCCAGTTCGCGCAGCGCCTGCATATCGCGCAGGGCCCGGGAAATCACCCAGTAACCCAGCGGCACAATCAAACCGCTTTGCTCGGCCAGCGGCACGAATTCGCTGGGCGGCAACAAGCCACGTTCCTTATGACGCCAGCGCACCAGCGCTTCCAGACCGACGATGCGCCCGCTGGTCAGGCAAAGCCTGGGCTGATAGTGCAACTCCAGCTCGTCACGCCGCAGCGCCCGACGCAGTTCGCTTTCCAGATCGGCGAGGCTGCGGGCATTGCGATTGATGCGTTCGTTGAACACATGAAAGGTGCAGCCCTGAACACCTTTGGCCTGTTGCATGGCGATGTGCGCATGCCACATCAACGGATCGGCCCCGGCCGACGCGCGGGAGTGGGCAATCCCCAGGCTGCAGCCGATCAGCAGGCTTTCGCCATCGACCCAGTAAGGCTCAGCCAGCGCTTCGGTAATGCGCTCGGCCATCCACTCGGCGCGACGTGGTGCCCGTCGCGTGTCGATCAACAAGGCAAATTCATCGCTGCCCAGACGGGCGATCTGATCGCCGACTTCCAGTTGGCTTTTGAGGCGCGCCACGACTTGCAGAATCAAGCGATCCCCCGCCTGATGGCCGAGGGCATCGTTGGCGCGGCGGAAGTTGTCCAGATCCAGATGCCCGAGGGCCAGCCCGCGGCCTTCGTTTTCCAGCAAGCGCGCAGTGAGCAACGTCTGAAACCCTTGGCGATTGGCGATGCCAGTCAGCGTGTCCTGTTCCGCCAGGCGTTGCAGCGTGTCTTCCAGCAAGCCTTTTTCACGGATATGCCGCAGGCAGCGGCGCACGGTGTCAGTCGTCATGCTGCCGCGCACCAGCCAGTCGACCGCGCCGACCGGTCCGACAGGCGGTTCCTGCTCCAGCAGCATAATCACAGGCAAACTGCAGCGTCCTGGCGCAGGTTGCAGCCCAGGCGTAGTCAGCAATACCGTATTGCTCTGGTCGACACTGTGCTCGCTGACTTCGCTCCAGTCCGCGACGCAAAGCAATTCAATGCCCTCCAGCGCAACCAGGCAAACGCGGAGCAATGCCTGCCATTCCGGCTCTCGGGCCAGCAATAACAATCGCACAGGTTGGAAAAGCGTAGACAAGCTAGCTCCCTAGGCTCGACAAAGACGAGCAAAAAAGCCCAAAAACACGGGGCCAAACCAGCGCCGTTACAGCGCGGTGATAAGCAAATGTAACAAAACTTCTAGAATTAGATAGCGCAGCGATATTAAGTGCAAGTACAGGGGCGGACGGTGACCGCACAAACGTCCCAGCCTGTTAAAATGCCCGCCCATTTCGCTTGTGACCCACTCCCTTATATGTCCCGACTCAATCCCCGGCAACAAGAAGCCGTGAACTACGTCGGCGGCCCTCTTTTGGTGCTCGCCGGCGCAGGCTCCGGCAAGACCAGCGTGATTACGCGCAAGATCGCTCATCTGATCCAGAATTGCGGGATTCGTGCCCAATATATTGTCGCCATGACCTTTACCAACAAGGCCGCGCGGGAGATGAAAGAGCGGGTCGGCACCTTGCTGCGGGCTGGCGAAGGCCGTGGCTTGACCGTTTGCACGTTCCACAACCTGGGCCTCAACGTGATCCGCAAGGAGCATGTTCGACTGGGCTACAAGCCGGGTTTTTCGATCTTTGACGAGACTGACGTCAAAGCGCTGATGACCGACATCATGCAGAAAGAGTATTCCGGCGACGATGGGGTCGACGAAATCAAGAACATGATCGGCTCGTGGAAAAACGACCTGATTCTGCCGCCCGAAGCCCTGGCCAATGCCCGCAACCCCAAGGAACAGACCGCCGCCATCGTCTACACCCACTATCAGCGCACGCTCAAGGCGTACAACGCGGTGGATTTCGACGACCTGATCCTGCTGCCGGTGAAACTCTTCCAGGAACACGCCGACATTCTCGAAAAGTGGCAGAACAAGGTTCGTTACTTACTCGTCGATGAATACCAGGACACCAACGCCAGCCAGTATTTGCTGGTGAAGTTGCTGATCGGCATGCGCAACCAGTTCACCGTGGTGGGCGACGACGATCAGTCGATCTATGCCTGGCGTGGCGCGCGGCCGGAAAATCTGATGCTGCTCAAGGACGACTATCCGTCGCTGAAAGTGGTCATGCTGGAGCAGAACTACCGCTCCACCAGCCGCATCCTGCGTTGCGCCAACGTGCTGATTTCCAACAATCCCCACGCCTTCGAGAAGCAACTGTGGAGCGAGATGGGTCATGGCGATGAAATTCGCGTGATCCGCTGCCGCAACGAAGACGCCGAAGCCGAGCGCGTGGCCGTGGAAATCCTCAGCCTGCACTTGCGCACCGATCGGCCTTACAGCGACTTTGCAATCCTGTATCGCGGCAACTATCAGGCGAAACTGATCGAGCTGAAACTCCAGCACCATCAGGTGCCGTATCGTCTGTCAGGCGGCAACAGCTTTTTCGGACGTCAGGAAGTCAAAGACCTGATGGCGTATTTCCGTTTGCTGGTCAATCCTGACGACGACAACGCGTTCCTGCGCGTGATCAACGTACCGCGCCGGGAAATCGGCTCGACGACCCTGGAAAAACTCGGCAACTACGCCACCGAGCGCAAGATCTCGATGTACAACGCCACCGACGAAATCGGCCTGGGCGAGCATCTGGACAGCCGCTACACCGACCGCTTGCAGCGCTTCAAGCGCTGGATGGACCGCGTGCGCGAGCAATGTGCCCAGGACGACCCGATTGGCGCGCTGCGCAGCATGGTCATGGACATCGATTATGAAAACTGGCTGCGGCAGAACAGCTCCAGCGACAAGGCCGCCGATTACCGCATGGGCAACGTCTGGTTCCTGATCGAGGCGTTGAAAAACACCCTCGAAAAAGACGAAGAAGGCGCCATGACCATTGAAGAGGCCATCGGCAAGCTGGTGCTGCGCGACATGCTCGAGCGTCAGCAGGAAGAGGAAGACGGCGCCGAAGGTGTGCAGATGATGACCTTGCACGCGTCCAAGGGCCTGGAATTTCCTTACGTGTTCATCATGGGCATGGAAGAAGAAATTCTCCCGCACCGCTCCAGCATCGAAGCCGACACCATCGAGGAAGAGCGGCGCCTGGCTTATGTGGGCATCACCCGCGCGCGCCAGACGCTGGCTTTCACCTTCGCCGCCAAGCGCAAGCAATACGGCGAGATCATCGATTGCTCGCCAAGCCGTTTCCTCGACGAACTGCCCCCGGACGATCTGGCCTGGGAAGGCAACGACGACACACCCACCGAAGTGAAAGCCGTGCGCGGCAATACGGCATTGGCGGATATTCGTGCCATGCTCAAACGCTAGAATTGACTATTTTTTGCGCACAATCAGCGCAGCCGAGGAACCGACGTGGAAGCACTGCACCAGAAAATTCGCGATGAAGGCATCGTATTGTCCGACCAGGTATTGAAGGTCGATGCGTTTCTCAATCATCAGATCGACCCCGCGCTGATGCAGCTGATCGGCGATGAATTCGCCACGCTGTTCGCCGACTCGGGCATCACCAAGATCGTCACCATCGAGGCCTCGGGCATTGCTCCGGCGATCATGACCGGCTTGCGGCTCGGCGTGCCGGTGATCTTCGCCCGCAAGCATCAATCCCTGACGCTGACGGAAAACCTGCTGTCGGCCACGGTGTATTCGTTCACCAAGCAGACCGAAAGCACCGTCGCCATTTCGCCACGGCATCTGAACAGCAGTGACAAAGTGCTGATCATCGATGACTTCCTGGCCAATGGTAAGGCGTCCCAGGCGCTGATTTCGATCATCAAGCAAGCCGGGGCTACCGTTGCCGGGCTGGGCATCGTGATCGAAAAATCATTTCAGGGCGGCCGCGCCGAACTGGACGCCCAAGGCTATCGCGTCGAATCGCTGGCCCGGGTCAAATCCCTGGCGGGCGGGGTTGTTACGTTTATCGAGTGATTGAAACAATTCATTCGCTCGGTAGGAGGGGACTTGTCCCCGAATGCAATTTCCCGGACAACGAGATATCCGAAATCAACGCCGCTTGAACTAACGTTTTCGGGGACAAGTCCCCTCCTACCAGAATCCTTGTTTGCCGGAAGGGTGTCGGGAATACCCAACCCACCCGCTTCAACAACCGTTTTGGAGACCCAATGATCATTGGCGAGCGCTTGCACATCGAAGCACTGTTCGATCCTCAGACCTCGACCATCAGTTATCTGGTAATGGACCTGAGCAGCAAACACTGCGCCCTGATCGACAGCGTGCTGGACTACGACCCCAAGTCCGGGCGTACCGGCACCGAATCCGCCGACCGTTTGATCGCTCGCGTTCAGGAGCTGCAAGCCTCGGTGCAATGGATTCTCGAAACCCATGTCCACGCCGATCATCTTTCCGCAGCCGCGTACCTGAAAGACCAGCTGCACGGGCAGATCGCTATCGGCAGCCATATCACCCAGGTGCAGAAAGTGTTCGGGGCGCTGTTCAACGCGCCGGGCAGTTTCGCCCGCGATGGCAGCCAGTTCGACGTGCTGCTGGGCGACGGCATGTCCTTCCAGATCGGCACGCTTGAAGCGCGGGCCATGCACACGCCCGGCCACACGCCAGCGTGCATGACCTACCTGGTGGAAGTGGCGGGCGAAACCGTGGCGTTCGTGGGCGACACTTTATTCATGCCGGATTACGGCACCGCGCGCTGCGACTTTCCCGGCGCCGACGCGCGGACGCTGTATCGCTCGATTCACAAAATCCTCAGCCTGCCGGCCAGCACACGACTGTTCATGTGCCATGACTACCTGCCAAACGGCCGCGAACTGCGATACATGACCACGGTTGCCGAGCAGCGCGCCGAGAATATCCACATCCACGAAGGCATCGATGAGGAAGCGTTCGTGAAAATGCGCGAAGCCCGCGACGCCACCCTGGACATGCCCGTGCTGATCCTGCCTTCGGTGCAGATCAACATGCGCTGCGGCCACCTTCCGGAGCCGGAAGAAAACGGCATCAGCTACCTGAAAATCCCGCTTAACGTCCTTTGAACCGGGCATCCACTTCTGGAGCTGTTGCGATGCAAGAACAACATGACGTGCGCCACCCAATCCTGATCGTTGGCGCTGGAGCGGCGGGAATCGCCACGGCATCGAGCCTGCTGGCTCGGGATGCGACGCTGGATATCGCGATCATCGACCCGGCCGACACCCACTATTATCAGCCTGGCTGGACCATGGTCGGCGCCGGGATTTTTCAGCCTGAAACCACTGCGCGCAGCATGGAGTCGTTGATCCCCAAGGGCGTGCGCTGGATCAGGGAAGCCGTCGCGGCGTTCGAGCCTCAGCACAATAAAATTCTGCTCCAGGATGGCCGGGCAATAGGCTATCAACAGCTGATCGTCTGCCCCGGCCTGAAACTCGACTGGGCCGCGATCCCCGGCCTCCAGGAAACCCTGGGCAAAAACGGCGTCACCTCCAATTATCGCTACGACCTGGCGCCTTATACCTGGCAACTGGTGCAGAACCTCAAGCAAGGTCGGGCGCTGTTCACCCAGCCGCCCATGCCAATCAAATGCGCGGGCGCGCCGCAAAAGGCGATGTATCTGTCCTGCGATCACTGGCTGAAAACCGGCCATTTGCAGCAGATCAACACCCAGTTCTTCAATGCCGGCGGCGTGCTGTTTGGCGTGGCCGACTATGTGCCGGCCTTGATGAAGTACATCGAGCGCTATGCCATCGATTTGCAATTCAATCACCAGCTGATCGCGGTGGACGGCCCTGGAAAAGTGGCGACTTTCCTGCGCACCGACGCCGAGGGCCGCAGCGAAACCGTCGAGCAGACCTTCGACATGCTGCATGCGGTGCCGCCACAGACTGCACCGGACTTCATCCGCGCCAGCCCGCTGGCCGACGCCGCAGGCTGGATCGATGTCGATCCGGCAACCCTGCAACATCGCCGTTTCGCCAATATCCACGGCCTGGGCGACGCCACCAACACCAGCAACGCGAAAACCGCAGCGGCCGCTCGCAAGCAGGCGCCGGTGGTGGCCAACAACGTATTGCGCGCCCTGGGCCGCTTGCAGCAACTGGCGCAATACGACGGCTATGGTTCGTGCCCGCTGACCGTGGAGCGCGGCAAAATCGTCCTTGCCGAGTTCACCTACGGCGGCAAACTGGCCCCGAGCTTCCCGGACTGGCTGCTCAATGGCCGCAAACCCACGCGTCTGGCCTGGTGGCTGAAAGAACGCATTCTGCCGCCGCTGTACTGGCGCGGCATGCTGCGCGGCCGGGAATGGCTCGCCAGCCCCAAACTTGATCCGCTCAAGGCCGGAAAGTGAACGAACATCAACTGCTCGGCGCCGGCCTGGGCACGTTGATCGGCGCGATACTGGCGCTGACCGGAGCCGGTGGCGGTATTCTCGCCGTGCCCTTGCTGGTGTTTGGTCTTGGCCTGTCGATTGTCGAGGCCGCGCCCGTTGGATTGCTGGCTGTCGGCCTGGCCTCGGCGGTCGGTGCGATTCTCGGTCTGCGCGACGGCATCGTGCGTTATCGCGCTGCGGGTTATATCGCCAGCGTCGGCATCGTCATCGCGCCGCTGGGTTTGTGGCTCGCCCATCAATTGCCGAACGCGCCGCTGGCCCTGCTGTTCTCGGCGGTCTTGATGTATGCCTGCGTGCGGATTTTCCGCAAAGCCAGCTGCGAATTGCGCCACGGCCCGCTGGCCACCCGCCCGGATTTCCTGCCCTGCGTATTGAACCCGCTGCAAGGTCGCCTGCGCTGGACCATGCCGTGCCTGCGCGCGCTGACTTTGACCGGCATGCTGGCGGGCCTGCTCTCAGGATTGCTCGGGGTGGGCGGCGGCTTCGTGATTATCCCGGCGCTGACGCGCTACACCGACCTGAACATGAAAAGCGTGGTGGCCACTTCATTGGCGGTCATTGCCCTGGTTTCCCTGGGCAGCGTGCTCAGCGCAACACTGAGCGGCGTGATGCACTGGGCCGTCGGCGCGCCATTTGCGGCAGGCGCGGTGGCAGGACTCATCGGCGGCCGGCAGATTTCCCGCTACCTCGCCGGCCCGCGCTTGCAGCAGCTGTTCGCCGTGGTAGGCGTGGCCGCGGCGCTGATGTTGGTGGTGAGCGTGATGCGGGGCTGACCTGCGCAGGCTCGGTAGGACCGGACTTGTCCGGGAAAGCGTCAGCGCAGGCAATGAGTCAGTCAGGCAGATTGAGGTTGCCTACATCGGGGACAAGTCCCCTCCTACCAGGTTGTGTAGCATTCGGTAGGACCGGACTTGTCCGGGAAGGCGCCGGGTCAGGCAGATTGAGATCGCCTTCTTCAGGAACGAGTCCCCTCCTACACCGATTGCGATTGCGCGGTGCTCTGCAACCCCGCCAGCAACAAACGCTGACACAGCTCTTCCTTCAAACCCTGCGGCTGATCGAGTTGCATGCGCTCAAGCTGCGCGGGGAATGCCGAAGGTTCCGGGGCGTCCAGCGTGGCTTTGCCCAGTTCGAGGATTTCGGTGAGCTTGAATTTGCTCTCCAGCCAGTTCAACGCTCGCAGCAGATCGCGCTCTTCGGACGTGAAATCGCAGCCCAGCGGATATTCAGTAAACAGCTGTGAATATTGCTCGGCAATCGCCTGCAAGCGCTCGGGGGAGTTTTGCGCGAAGCGTGGATCAAGCCGGAAATCCTTGGGCAACTTGCCGATTTTCTGCGCCTGCTCGATCAAGCCCGCCTGAAAGCGTGAATCGCTGATGTTGAGCATGGCTTCGATGACGGCGGAATCGGTCTTGCCGCGTAAATCCGCAATGCCGTATTCAGTCACGACGATGTCCCGCAAGTGTCGCGGAATGGTGGTGTGGCCGTAGTCCCAGACGATATTGGAATTGACCTCGCCACCCGCTTCGCGCCAGCTGCGCAGGATCAGAATCGAACGTGCGCCTTCCAGCGCGTGGGCCTGCGCGACAAAGTTGTACTGGCCGCCGACACCGCTCAATACCCGGCCGTCTTCCAGTTGATCCGCCACTGCCGCACCCATCAACGTCACGGTGAACACGCTGTTGATAAAACGCGCATCCCGGCGCTGCAGGCGTTTCAGTTCTTCGTCGCCATACAGCTCGTTGATATAGCTGATGGCCGTCATGTTGAACTGGCCGAGGCGCTCCAGAGAAAACTCGCGCAAACGGGCATAAAAACTCTGCGGCCCGAGGAAAAACCCGCCATGCACGATAACGCCGTCGGTGTAGGCGGCTTCATCCAGCGTGCCTTGGTTGGCCTCGCGCTGGCGCATTACATCGGCGTAGACCTTGCGCCGAATGATCCCGGCATCGACCAACACCAACAGGCCGTTGACGAACATTTCGCTGCAGCCATACAGCCCGGAAACGAACGGCAGCACGCCACCTTCGCGGTCGATCAGCACCTGCCAGTCGCTGAGATTCAACTCGGCGAGCAAGGCTCGATAGGTTTCGCTGTCGGCTTGTCGGGCCAGCAGCGCGGCGGTCAACGCGTCGCCCATGGCGCCGATACCGATTTGTAAGGTGCCGCCGTCGCGCACCAGCGTACTGGCGTGCAGGCCGATGAAATGATCCTGATAGCCCACCGGCATGTTCGGCGTCGAAAACAGCGTGCTGCGCTCATCGTCTTCCAGCAGGAAGTCGAAATCCGCGACAGCCAGTTCCGAATCGCCTGGCATATAAGGCAGGTCAGCGTGGACTTGACCCAGCAACAGCACGGTTTCCCCGGCTGCGCGGCGTTTGGCGATCATCGGCAGGAGGTCGAGGGTGACGTCCGGATTGCAACTCAGGCTCAACTTGCCCGGCCGCTGCTCGTCCCGGGCCACCAGTTGCGCCACCAGGTTCAAACCATTGGCATTGATGTCCCGCGCCGCATGGCTGTAATTGCTGCTGATGTAATCCTGCTGCGCCGACGCGCTATTGAGCAGACTGCCCGGCTGCATGAAGAACTGCTGCACGCGAATGTTCGGCGGCAGGCTGTCACGGTGCAGATCGGCCAGATAATCAAGCTCGGGATAGTCATCGAAAACCCGCTCCAGAAACGGCTGGAGAAATCGCTCCTTCAAACCCTCGCCCACCTTGGGCCGGCCAAGACTGAGCGCGGTATAGATCGTCAATTGGCGGTCAGGCAGCTGTTTGATCCGCTCATACAGCGCATTGACGAACCGGTTCGGCTTGCCGAGCCCCAAGGGAATGCCCATGTGGATATGAGCCGGCAATTGCGCGATCACCTGCGCGACGGCTTGGTCAATGGAACAGGACTGCGGCATCGGTTCCTTCCTGATTTTGTTGTTTGATGGGGCTTGGACAGGGAGTTGGGTGAATTTACTGCATACGACGCTCGTTGGAGCGAGGCTTGCCCGCGAAGGGAGGGCGCCATGTCCAAAGATACAGGTGCATTGGATGTACCGGCCCCCTCCCGGCTAAAGCCGGTCCTACGGGAAATTCGTGCAAATCTTCAAAAACGCCGCATGCAACTCAGCCAGCGTCGCAAAGTGATAGGTCGGCGATTCGGCCTGCAGTTCTTCGTGGCTGCCAAAACCATAGCCTACCGCCGCCACATCCAGGCCGTTGCGCAGGCCGCCGATGAGGTCGTGCTTGCGGTCGCCGATCATCAGGGTTTGCCTGGGGTCGAGGCGTTCTTCGGCGAGCAGGTGCGCGATCAGCTCGACTTTGTCGGTGCGGGTGCCGTCCAGTTCGCTGCCGTAGATCACTTTGAAATGCCGGGCAAAGTCGAAGTGGCGGGCAATTTCGTGGGCGAAGACCCAAGGCTTGGACGTGGCGATGAACAGGTTGCGGCCTTGATCGGCCAGTTCGTCCAGCAACGCGGACACGCCGTCGAAGACCAGGTTTTCATACAGGCCGGTGACTTTGAAGCGCTCGCGGTAGAACCCCACGGCTTCCCAGGCTTTGGCCTCGTCGAGGTGGTAGGCGAGCATGAATTGCTGCAACAACGGCGGGCCGATGAAGTGTTCGAGGTTGGCGAGGTCGGGTTCGTCGATGCCCAGTTTGCCGAGCGCAAACTGGATCGAGCGGGTGATGCCCAAGCGCGGATCGGTCAGCGTGCCATCAAGGTCGAACAGAATATTTTGGTAATGCATAGAACTCTCGATCGGTGGTCGGGATCTGGTTGCAGGGTGGGCTCGTAGGAGCGGCTTTAGCCGCGAGGCTGCTCCCGGCTGAAGCCGGTCCTACGATATGTTGCGGGCTAGCACGGTTGATCAAAGCCTTCGGCCAGGTGCAGATCTTTGAGCTTCACGTAGTTGGCGGCGCTGTACGGGAAGAAGGCGATCTCTTTTTCGGTCAATGCCCGCATCTGTTTGACCGGGCGTCCTACATAAAGAAAGCCGCTTTCCAGGGTTTTACCCGGTGGCACCAGGCTGCCCGCGCCGATAATCACTTCGTCTTCAACTACAGCGCCATCCATGATCGTGCTGCCCATGCCGATCAGGATGCGATTGCCGACGGTGCAGCCATGCAGCATTACTTTGTGACCGATGGTCACTTCGTCGCCGATCAGCAGCGGAAAACCGTCCGGGTTGAACGGCCCGGCGTGGGTGATGTGCAGCACGCTGCCGTCCTGGACGCTGGTGCGCACGCCGATGCGGATGCGGTTCATGTCGCCGCGAATGACAGTCAACGGCCAGACAGAGCTGTCGGCGCCGATTTCGACATCGCCCAGCACCACGGCTGAATGATCGACGAACGCCCGTTCGCCAAGGGCTGGCGTGTGATTCTGAAAGCTGCGGATGGCCACGATAGGCTCCTTCTTTGGCGCTGATAGCTGCGGACCGCGCCGATTGTAATTAAGATGCGTGGGTGTTTCTTCCAGCCAAGGTGCAAAACCGTGAGCGCGAACAACCCTCTTCTGCAATCCTACGACCTGCCACCTTTCTCGGCGATTCGTGCCGAGCATGTCAAACCTGCCATTGAACAGATCATTGCCGACAACCGCGCCGCGATTGCCGACATTCTCGTCAAGCAAGGCTCGCAGCCTACATGGGCCGGGCTGGTGTTGGCGATGGACGAACTCAACGACCGCCTCGGCGCGGCCTGGAGCCCGGTCAGCCATCTTAACGCCGTGTGCAACAGCGCCGAACTGCGCGAAGCCTACGAGTCGTGCCTGCCAGCCTTGAGCGCCTATTCCACGGAAATGGGCCAGAATCGCGCGCTGTTCCAGGCCTTCGAAGCCTTGGCCAACAGCCCGGAAGCCACCGGCTTTGATGTGGCGCAGAAAACCATTCTGGAACATTCGCTGCGTGATTTCCGCCTGTCCGGCATCGATCTGCCGCCAGAACAGCAAAAGCGCTACGCCGAAGTGCAGAGCAAATTGTCCGAGCTGGGCAGCCAGTTTTCCAATCAGCTGCTGGATGCGACCCAGGCCTGGACCAAACTGGTCAGCGACGAGTCCGCGCTGGCGGGCCTGACCGATTCGGCCAAGCAGCAAATGGCTGCCGCCGCCAAGGCCAAGGATCTCGAAGGGTTCCTGATCACCCTGGAATTCCCGAGCTATTACGCGGTGATGACCTACGCCGAAGACCGTGCCCTGCGCGAAGAAATCTATGCGGCATATTGCACCCGCGCGTCGGACCAGGGCCCGAATGCCGGCCAGAACGACAACGGCCCGGTGATGGAGCAGATACTCGATTTGCGGCAGGAACTGGCCAAGTTGTTGGGTTTCGCCAGCTTCTCCGAGCTGAGTCTGGCGACCAAGATGGCCGAATCCAGCGATCAGGTGCTGAGTTTCCTGCGGGATCTGGCCAAGCGCAGCAAGCCATTTGCCGCGCAGGATCTGCAACAACTCAAGGCTTATGCCGCCGAACAAGGCTGCCCGGACCTGCAAAGCTGGGACAGCGGCTTTTATGGCGAGAAGCTGCGTGAGCAGCGCTACAGCGTTTCCCAGGAAGCCTTGCGCGCCTACTTCCCCATCGACAAAGTGCTCGGCGGTCTGTTCGCCATCGTGCAGCGTCTGTACGGCATCGAAATCGCCGAGCAAAAGGGTTTTGATACCTGGCACCCGGATGTTCGTCTGTTCGAAATCAAGGAAAACGGCCAGCACGTCGGACGTTTCTTCTTCGATCTGTACGCGCGCGCCAACAAGCGCGGCGGTGCCTGGATGGACGGCGCACGTGATCGCCGCCGCACCGCACAAGGCCAGCTGCAAAGCCCGGTGGCCAATCTGGTGTGCAACTTCACGCCCGCTTCGCCTGGCAAGCCGGCGCTGTTGACTCACGATGAAGTCACCACGCTGTTCCACGAATTCGGCCACGGCCTGCATCACCTGCTGACCCGCGTTGAACATGCCGGTGTGTCGGGCATCAATGGCGTGGCGTGGGATGCGGTCGAGCTGCCGAGCCAGTTCATGGAGAACTGGTGCTGGGAACCCGAAGGCCTCGCGCTGATTTCCGGTCACTACGAGAGCGGCGAGCCGTTGCCTCAGGATCTGCTGCACAAGATGCTGGCAGCGAAGAATTTCCAGTCCGGCCTGATGATGGTTCGCCAGCTGGAATTCTCGCTGTTCGACTTCGAACTGCATGCCACCCATGGCGATGGCCGCAGCGTGGCGCAGGTGCTCGAAGGCATTCGCGACGAAGTCTCGGTGATGCGTCCGCCAGCCTACAATCGCTTCCCGAACAGCTTCGCGCACATCTTCGCGGGCGGTTATGCAGCGGGTTACTACAGCTATAAATGGGCTGAAGTGCTGTCCGCCGACGCGTTCTCGAAGTTCGAGGAAGATGGCGTGCTCAATGCCGAAACCGGCCGCGCGTTCCGCGAAGCGATTCTGGCCCGTGGCGGTTCGCTGGCGCCGATGGTGCTGTTCGTCGACTTCCGCGGACGCGAGCCGTCGATTGACGCACTCTTGCGCCACAGCGGTTTGAGTGAGGAAGCGGCAGCATGACCGATACACCGGTAATCATTACCAAGAAGCGCTTCATCGCCGGGGCTGTCTGCCCGGCGTGCAGCGAGCCCGACAAACTCATGATGTGGAACGAAAACGACGTTCCCCATCGCGAGTGCGTGGGCTGCGGCTACAGCGACACGCTGAATGATCAGGGTCAGTCGATTCCCAAGGAACTGGGCACGCGGGTCAACAAACCTGCGGCCAAGCCTGCTGATCCCAAAGTTCAGGGCGTGCAGTTCTTCCCGAATCCGAAGCTCAAGAAGCCGGTGGATCCGAGTTGATCTGAGCTTCAACAGGACCCGTAGGACCGGCTTTAGCCGGGAGGAGGCCTGTAAGGCCAATGCATGTCATTTGTCAGGAATGCAGCCCTCCCGGCGAAAGCCGGCCCTACGGGATATCTGCGAACTGCCGAGCCGCTGATCGCCGGGTAGCATAGTTTCTGTTTTCTCCTGTACTGTATGCATATACAGCAAAGGAGAAATCCCCATGTCGCTGATTTTCCCGCCTCGTGGCCGGGGCACGGCCAGTAATCCGCACAACCGTTTCGCGCCGAATCGCTCGATTGCCGAGGATGACGGCTGGTATCAGGAAGTGCCCATGACCCAGGGCACGCAGGTCACCAGCGAAACCGCCAAGAGCATCATCACGCGCAACAGCTCGCCGGACATTCCCTTTGATCGCTCGATCAACCCGTATCGCGGCTGCGAGCATGGCTGCATTTATTGCTATGCGCGTCCCAGCCATGCGTATTGGGACATGTCGCCTGGGCTGGATTTCGAGACCAGACTGATCGCCAAGACCAACGCCGCTGCCGTGCTGGAACAGCAACTCTCCAAACCCGGCTACAAGTGCGCGCCGATTACCCTGGGTGCGAATACCGATCCGTATCAGCCCATCGAACGCGAGTACAAAATCACCCGCGCCGTGCTGGAAGTGCTGCTGCGCTATCGGCATCCGGTGACGATCATCACCAAGGGCTCGCTGATTCTGCGTGACCTGGATGTGCTGGCCGAACTGGCGAAACAGCGGCTGCTCTCGGTATTCATCAGCCTGACCACGCTGGATGACGAGCTCAAGCGCATCCTCGAACCCCGCGCCGCAGCGCCAAAGGCTCGCTTGCGGGCGATTCGCGTACTTCGCGATGCCGGAATTCCAGTGGGCGTGCTGTGCGCGCCGATGATTCCGATGATCAATGATATGGAACTGGAAAACCTGCTCAGCGAAGCCAAGGCCGCTGGGGCGTTGAGCGCCAGCTATGTAATGCTGCGTTTGCCGCTGGAGGTTGCGCCGCTGTTTGAAGAGTGGCTTCAGGCCCACTATCCCCAGCGCGCCGAGCACGTGATGAGTCTGGTCCGCCAGGTTCGCGGTGGTGAGGTTTACGACAGCCGCTTCGGCGTGCGCATGCGCGGCGAAGGCCCTTTTGCCGATCTTCTGGCGCAGCGCTACAGTATTGCCATCAAGCGCCTTGGGCTGAACAAACGCGAAAGTTTCAGCCTGGACAGCGAGGCGTTCTGCCCGCCGGGCGGGCAAATGTCGCTGTTGTAACGTGTCGGCGGTAGAGTCAATAACTCGACTGAACCAAGGTCGGGAAAATAATGTCGTATCGCCATGAGTACCGAGCTAGAGCGTTGCATTAAGTTTCAATTAAGTTTTGACGGTTAGTGTGTAACACGCAATGAGTCAGCGGCCTCTTACAATGGAATGTGCACCGTGCCGCTTTGACAACCTCAAAGCTACCATCCACATCAATCCGTCAAAGAGGATGAGACATGAACGACATGGATAAACAGGCTTCGGCTGCACTGGCGGACGAACGACCGCAAGCCGAATCCGCCGACGTTGCGCTTAAGCACATTGTTGATGGCTTCAAGCATTTCCGGCACGAAGTCTTCCCGCAGCAGGAAGAATTGTTCAAGAAACTCGCCAACGCCCAGCAACCCAGGGCGATGTTCATTACCTGCGCCGACTCACGCATCGTCCCGGAGTTGATTACCCAAAGCTCGCCGGGCGACCTGTTCGTTACGCGTAACGTCGGTAACGTGGTTCCGCCTTATGGCCCCATGAATGGCGGCGTTTCCACGGCCATCGAATATGCAGTGCTGGCTTTGGGCGTGCACCACATCATCGTTTGCGGCCACTCCGATTGCGGTGCGATGCGCGCGGTGCTCAATCCACAAACCCTCGAAAAAATGCCGACGGTCAAAGCCTGGCTGCGCCACGCCGAAGTCGCGCGCATCGTGGTGGAAGACAACTGCAACTGCGCCGGCGAGACTGAAACCATGCATGTTCTCACCGAAGAGAACGTCATCGCCCAATTGCAGCACTTGCGTACTCACCCTTCTGTAGCGTCAAAAATGGCCAGTGGACAGCTGTTCATCCACGGCTGGGTCTACGATATC